>ENA-OQIO01001052-OQIO01001052.1-human-gut-metagenome-genome-assembly--contig:-NODE-1052-length-14095-cov-4.173969_pt1 | contig 14095 bp, 19 predicted proteins | sample MGYA00242573_ERZ504737 | MGnify/ENA primary metagenome ERZ504737 (study PRJEB26092, sample SAMD00036203) | human gut metagenome | host: Homo sapiens | study: EMG produced TPA metagenomics assembly of... | reverse complement strand
CTATAAAGTAAGCGGGCATGGAGAGGCGGAACTGTCATCTACAGTTACGGATTGATGAGTAAAAATAATTACACGCTGACAGAACTGAACCTTCTGATGGCAGATTCCATTCCGGATGATTGTGATCTTCTGCTTATGAATGCACCGACGAATGACCTTTCAGAAAATGAAGTGACACTTCTGACAAATTATCTGGCAGCAGGCGGAAAAGTGATGTGTCTGCTTGGGGATACCTCTCTGACGGATTTCCCAAATCTGGCAAGCGTGCTGAAGGTGTATGGAATTGAAGGTGCAGATGGTTATATTGCGGATCCGACAAGATGTTATCAGAACCAGCCATATTATATCTTCCCACAGTTGAATGTATCCGGTGATCTTGCGAACGGAATCAGTCTCAGATGGTGCTTTTGACGAATGCACATGGAATGACATTGACAGATCCGACACGAGATACGATAACAACAAGTGCATTTATGGAGACATCGGAAAATGGATACGCAGTAACAGAGTCCGAACAGAAACAGGGGACGTATGAACTTGGAGTTGTTGCGACAGAGACAATTTCTTCGGGAGATGATTCTGAGGAAAGCAGTACAACAGAAGCCCGTCTGACTGTGATCTCCGCAGGAAGCCTGATCGACAAGAATATTACAGATGCATTTTCACAACTTGAGAATGCACAGATCTTTATGAATGCAGTAAGTGCAAACTTTGACGGAGTGCAGAATCTTTCTATTGAGGCAAAGAGTCTTGGAACAGAGTATAATACGATACAGCATGCCGGTCTGTTCAGCCTTCTTGTAATCTTTGGAATCCCGGCAGTGATTCTGATCGCCGGATTCAGCGTATGGTTCAGAAGAAGAAAAGCTTAAGGAGGAAGAAATCAGAATGAAGAAAAAGAAAGGACCATTGATTTTAATCTGTGTTCTGGTGTTGCTCCTGATCCTCTATTTTGTCTTAAGCACATGGAATAAGAAGCAGGATTCCAAGGAAGAAGAAACGGTGAAAGTGACAGACCTGAAGACCTCAAAGATTACCGGAGTGAAATATGACTTAGGAACAGGTGAAATGAATTTTGAGAAAGATGGAGATACCTGGTACTATACTGCAGATAAAGATTTTCCATTGCGTCAGAGTTATCCGAAGACAGTAGCGGATGCCATGGGACAGTTGAATGCGGATCGAGAACTTGAGGATGCGGATGCACTGGAAGAATATGGATTAGATCACCCGACTTATACGGTTACACTGACAGATGAAGATGGAACTGTGACAACGATCAAGGTTGGGAATGCGACCGGAAATGATTACTATGCGACAGTGGACGATACGGAAAAGGTTTATACAATTCCGGCGACTTCATTGGATGATATCCAGACAGAACTGGATCAGATCGCTCAGCTGGATACTTATCCAAGTATCGGAAGTGGAAACCTGAAAAAAGAAGTGATCACACAGAACGGTGAGACAACAACCTATGATTCCGAAAATGAGGATCAGGCAGAAGATGTTGCGGCAGTAGCCGGAGGACTTGGTGCAGCAACGCTGTCAGAGGTAGCAGACTATTCTGTAGACGATGCGGGTCTCGCAGATTATGGCTTGGATGATACTTCCAGAATAACGGTAGAAGTCACTTATACAAGTGATGCTAAAGATCAGACAATGACACTTTATATCGGTGGTGAAAATGGAAGTGGAGACAGATATGTTATGATGAATGATTCTAGAATTGTTTATCTGATTTCTGATGAAATCTGCAAAAATATTTTGAATCAATAAAGAATGGTAATCGTTCAGAGGAAAGTGAAAAATTCGGTATATTCCTCCGGGCGGTTACCACATTTTATATTTATTTAATTGACTTTTATTCGAAAACAGCGCAGAATAAAGCACATATCGTTTTTATAGAAAATGCATAGCATTTTGGAGGTTGGCTCTGAACAGTTAGAGATAATATAATTGGCGAGATGCACAGCAGAGAAGTATGGGCAGTAAAAATGTGCATGAGCAGATTTATCAAGAAAGAAGGATTTGTATGAAAGAAAAATTTTTACGTTTTATGCAGGGCAGATATGGCGTGGATCAGTTTTCTAAAGGTCTGCTCATTGCCGGACTGGTAGTAGTACTCTTGTCCTCATTTTTTGCAGGAGGAAGGGCAGGATCATTATTCTATTTACTTGGATGGGTATTGATCATTTATTGTTATTTCCGTATATTCTCCAAAAATGTATCTAAACGATATGCGGAAAATCAGAAGTATCTTGCAAAGACATACAAGATTAGGACTTATATTCAGCAGCAGAAGAACAGTCTGGCGCAAAGAAAGGCATATCATATATATAAATGTCCGGGGTGCAAACAGAAGATTCGTATTCCGAAAGGAAAGGGAAAGATTGAGATCCGATGTCCGAAGTGTGGAACAACATTTATTAAGAAGAGTTGATGTGTTTACTGGAGAGCAACCATCTGTTATGATAGGTAGTGCGTGTTAGAATGAATGCGAGAGAAAGAATGAGAGGACGGGAAGGATGTCAGATCCATACAGTATATTAGGTGTAGACAGGAATGCTACGGATGAAGATGTGAAGAGGGCTTATCGAAAGCTGAGCAGACAATATCATCCGGATGCGAATATCAATAATCCGAAGAAAGATGAGGCTGAGGCGAAGTTTAAGGAAGTGCAGCAGGCTTATCAGCAGATTATGGATGAACGCGAAAAAGGATATACTTCCGGATATGGTTCGAGTGATGGTTCAGGTTATGGAGGTTACGACCCGTTTGGAGGATTCGGCGGTTTTGGTTCTTATGGATATGGTTCAGCAGGAAGTACGGGTAGAACTTCGGGATGAGTGAGGAAGATGCACATCTGAATGCGGCAGCTAATTACATACGAAGCGGACATTATAAAGAGGCTCTTAACGTACTTGACGGAATCAGTCAGCATAGTGCAAGATGGTATTTCTACAGCGCATCGGCGAATTCCGGATTAGGAAATAACGTGACTGCATTGGAACATGCGAGAGAAGCAGTTCGTCTGGAACCACAGAATATGCAGTATCAGATGTTACTTCAACAACTGGAAGGTGGCGGAAACTGGTATCAGACAAGACAGACAATGTACGGATATCCGGGAACCTATAATAGTAGCTGGTGTGTGAAACTATGTATTGCCAATCTGATGTGCAATATTTGCTGTAACAGTGGCGGACTGTGCCTGGGAGGCGGTCCGGGTGGCGGAACATTTATGTAAGAGGAATAGAAGAGGAGAACCGAGAATGTTAACACAGTTTTCGAGAACAGAACTGCTTTTAGGCAAGGAAGCAATGAACAAGCTGGAAGATGCCCGCGTTGCAGTATTTGGTATCGGTGGTGTCGGTGGATACGTGTGTGAAGCTCTTGCAAGAAGCGGAGTTGGAAAGCTGGATCTGATCGATAATGATAAAGTCTGTATGAGTAATCTGAACCGACAGATTATTGCAACGAGAAAGACGGTTGGTCAATATAAAACAGAAGTGATGAAGGACAGGATTCTCGATATTAATCCGGAGGCGGAAGTGAACATTCACAATTGTTTCTTTCTGCCGGATAATGCAGATGAATTTCCTTTTGAAGAATATGACTATGTTGTGGATGCGGTAGATACAGTGACAGCTAAAATTGCTTTAGTTATGAAGTGTAAAGAATTGGATATACCGATCATCAGCAGCATGGGGGCGGGGAATAAGCTTGATGCAAGTGCGTTTCGTGTGACGGATATTTATAAGACTAAGGTATGCCCACTTGCGAAGGTAATGCGACGAGAATTAAAGAAACGCGGTGTTAAGAAACTGAAAGTTGTATATTCAGAAGAAGAGCCGATCCGTCCATTGGAAGATACTTCAGATAATTGCAATGTGGAGGAAACTTGTCAGGAAAATCTGGAATACAAGGCTGCAAAACGCAGATCCACTCCGGGCAGTGTGGCATTTGTGCCATCAGTGGCAGGGTTGATCATTGCAGGTGAAGTGATTAAAGATTTGGCAAAATGTGAATAGAACGACAGGGGAAGAGAGATGAGTAAGTCAAAGAAAGAATTAAGCTTTGCGGAGGAAGTAGAGCAGAGTCTGCGCAAGAAATTCAGGAAGAATATCTGGTGTAAATTTACAAAGGCAATCAATGAATATGAACTTGTAAAACCGGGAGACAGAATTGCTGTCTGTATTTCCGGAGGAAAAGATTCTATGTTGCTGGCAAAGCTTTTTCAAGAACTGAAGCGTCATAATAAGTTTGATTTTGAGGTGAAGTTTCTTGTGATGGATCCGGGGTACAGTCCGGTTAACCGTCAGGTGATCGAGGAGAATGCAAAGCGGCTGGAGATTCCGATAGAGGTTTTTGAATCAGATATTTTCGAATCAGTTTTTAATATAGAAAAGTCACCATGTTATCTCTGTGCAAGAATGCGTCGCGGATATCTGTATAGTCATGCGCAGAAGATGGGATGCAATAAGATTGCATTAGGACATCATTATGATGATGTGATCGAGACGATCCTCATGGGGATGCTCTATTCAGCGCAGGTGCAGACAATGATGCCGAAGCTGCATAGTACAAATTTTGAAGGAATGGAACTGATCCGACCGCTATATATGGTTCGCGAAGAAGATATCAAAGCATGGAGAGATTATAATGATCTGTATTTTCTTCAGTGTGCATGTAAGTTTACAGAAGCGTGTGCTACAACTGAGAATGAAGAGAATCTTTCTAAGCGTAAAGAAATCAAAGAATTGATCGCTACATTGAAAAAAGTAAATCCATATGTGGAAGGGAATATTTTCAAGAGTGTTGAAAATGTAAATCTGGATACTGTAGTTGCGTATAAGTCAAAAGGTGAGAAGCATCATTTCCTTGACACTTACGATGAGAAGTCAGAAGAACAAGGTGAATGATACGGTGCTATTGATGTAAAATATAAAAAGTGAATACAAAAATGCTAAATTGAAAAATTAAGAAAGAGGCTTGACTTCTGTTTGTCCCCATGATACAATGTTTGGGCGAATGGAAGTAGGCTTTTTTTTTATGCCTAAAAATTGATGGCTCGCAACCATCAGCAACACGTAGGTGAATATATTAAAAGCGAGGTGGAAGTTGTGCGCACAAGAATTACTCTGGAATGTACGGAATGCAAGAACCGTAACTACAACATGACAAAGGATAAGAAGACTCATCCGGAACGCATGGAAACCAAGAAGTACTGCAGATTCTGCAAATCACACACACTGCACAAAGAGACAAAATAATTGTTGTCGAAAGGAAGTGGAATTATGGGTGAGAATACAAAAACTCAGAAAAAGAGCTGGTTCAAAGGACTTAAGGCAGAGTTCAAGAAGATCGTTTGGCCAGACAAGAATACACTTGCTAAACAGACCACAGCAGTTGTTGCTGTCTCCGTAGTGCTTGGAGCGCTGATCTCAGTAGTTGATGCGCTTTTGAGATATGGAATTGACTTTTTAGTGAAATAGTTGATCGCAGCAGAAAGGTGATTTTATGTCAGAGGCAAAATGGTACGTCGTTCATACCTATTCAGGGTATGAGAACAAAGTAAAAGCAAACATTGACAAGACAATTGAGACTCGTCATCTGGAAGACCAGATTTTGGAAGTTCGTGTTCCACTTGAGGAAGTACCTGAGATACGTAATGGAGTGGAAAAGGTCGTACAGAGAAAGATGTTTCCTGGATATGTTATGATCCACATGATCATGAATGATGACACTTGGTATGTTGTAAGAAACACAAGAGGTGTTACAGGATTTGTCGGACCTGGATCCAAGCCGGTACCGCTTGATGAGAGTGAGATGGAGAACCTTGGAATCAAACAGGATGAGGTGATCCTTGATCTTGAGATCGGTGATGTTGTAACTGTACTTAGCGGTGCATGGGAAGGAACAGTTGGAGCTGTTCAGACAATCAACGAACAGAAGAAGAGTCTGACAATCAATGTTGAGCTGTTTGGCCGAGAAACTCCGGTTGAACTTGGTTTTTCAGAAGTGAAGAAAATGGATTAAAATTGCGTGGGAGGGATGAGAATCCCGCCAATACCACAAGGAGGTAATTGAAATGGCAAAAAAAGTAGAAGGATATATCAAATTACAGATTCCTGCTGGAAAGGCAACTCCGGCACCACCGGTTGGTCCTGCACTTGGACAGCACGGTGTAAACATCGTAGAATTTACAAAACAGTTCAATGCTAGAACAGCAGATCAGGGAGATCTTATCATCCCTGTAGTAATCACTGTTTACAATGACAGAAGCTTCAGCTTCATCACAAAGACACCACCGGCAGCAGTTCTTATTAAGAAAGCTTGTAAGATTCAGTCCGGTTCTGGTGTACCGAACAAGACAAAAGTTGCTACAATCACAAAAGCTCAGGTTAGAGAAATCGCTGAAATGAAGATGCCAGACCTGAACGCAGCATCCGTAGAGGCTGCTGAGAGCATGATCGCTGGAACATGCCGTTCCATGGGTGTAGTTGTAGAAGACTAATCCGGATCATATAAAGATTATATTGTAGGATACAATCAGCCGACCTTTTCCGGTGTCCTCGGGGGAGAGAGCGCTGAGAGTTCAATTGTTTAGTAAATTCATAAAGTGGGAGGGGCAAGTTCCCGCCAATACCACAAGGAGGTTATTGTAAAATGAAACGAGGAAAAAAATATATCGAAGCTGCAAAACTGATCGAAAGAGGAAATCTCTATGATCCTGCAGAAGCAGTAGCATTAGTAAAGAAATCAGCAACAGCAAAGTTTGACGAGACAATCGAGGCTCATATCAGAACAGGTTGTGACGGACGTCACGCTGATCAGCAGATCCGTGGTGCTGTAGTTCTTCCACACGGAACAGGTAAGAAGGTTCGCATCCTTGTGTTCGCTAAGGACGCTAAGGCTGAGGAAGCAAAAGCAGCAGGTGCTGACTTCGTTGGAGGAGACGAACTGATCCCGAAGATTCAGAACGAGGGATGGCTTGACTTCGACGTTGTAGTTGCTACACCGGATATGATGGGTGTTGTTGGACGTCTTGGACGTGTACTCGGACCTAAGGGACTTATGCCAAACCCGAAGGCTGGTACAGTAACAATGGACGTTACAAAAGCTATCAACGATATCAAAGCTGGTAAGATTGAGTACAGACTGGACAAGACAAACATTATCCATGTTCCGATCGGAAAAGCATCCTTTACAGAGGAGCAGTTAGCGGACAACTTCCAGACGCTTATCGATGCAATCAACAAGGTTAGACCAGCCGCTGTTAAAGGTCAGTACCTGAAGAGTGTAACTCTTACATCTACAATGGGACCTGGCGTGAAGATTAACCCGGTTAAGCTTGCATAATAAAATGTAAAAGAGACAGTTGCGAGACTGTCATAGAGGAGGATCTGCTTTCGGCGGATCCTCTTTTGAAAAAGAAAAAATAAAAAAGATAAAAATAGGCTTGACATATAGAAAATAACATGGTATTATAGCCTAGCAACTGCCGAAGACAGTAGGTGCTGAAAAGCGTAAGTTATGAACGCCTACCGAGGAAGAATGAATTTTTACATGCGTATGAATTTGTAGAACCTCCACGTCTTTGGACTTGGAGATTTTTTTAGTTTCAGCAGAGTGATCTGCTGGGAACTTTGGCAGTACACGAATAATATAAGGAGGTGTACCGAAAAGTGGCAAAGGTTGAAGTAAAACAGCCAATCGTTGAGAAGATTGCAGAAGAGATTAAAGACGCTCAGTCAGTAGTTCTCGTTGACTACCGTGGACTTACAGTTGCTCAGGATACAGAGCTTCGTAAACAGCTTAGAGAAGCTGGTGTGATCTACAAAGTTTACAAGAACACAATGATGAAGAGAGCTTTCGAGGGTACTGAATTTGCAGCCCTTGATGACTGCCTGGAAGGACCAAGCGCTATTGCTATTTCTAAAGATGACGCAACAGCACCGGCAAGAATCCTTTACAAATTTGCACAGGATGCTCCGGCACTTGAACTTAAGGGTGGTGTAGTTGAAGGAACAGCATATGATGTAGCAGGTATTTCTGAACTTGCTAAGATCCCTTCAAGAGACGAACTGCTTTCCAAGTTGCTTGGAAGCTTACAGTCACCTATCACAAACTTTGCTCGTGTTATCAAACAGATCGCAGAGCAGGGTGGAGAAGCGGCTCCAGCAGAAGCAGCAGAGGAGACAGCAACAGACGCAGAGTAATATGCGTCAGCTGATCTGGATACAGACAGCATATATGAGCAGATGCTCATCTAATTAATTAAGAATGAAAAGAAAAATGGAGGATATTTAAAATGGCTAAATTGACAACAGCTGAAATGATCGAAGCGATCAAAGAGTTATCAGTATTAGAGTTAAACGAGCTTGTTAAAGCTTGTGAAGAAGAGTTCGGCGTATCTGCAGCAGCAGGCGTTGTAGTTGCAGCAGCAGCTGAGGGTGCAGGAGCAGCAGAGAAAGATGAGTTCGACGTAGAACTTACATCCGCTGGAGCATCTAAAGTAAAAGTTATCAAGGCTGTTCGTGAGATCACAGGTCTTGGACTTAAAGAAGCTAAAGAGCTTGTAGACGGAGCTCCGAAGGTAGTTAAAGAGGCAGTTTCTAAAGCAGAGGCTGAGGAAATCAAAACTAAACTTGAAGAGCAGGGAGCAGAGGTTACTCTTAAATAATTTTCCTGAATATAAGTTTATTCCGACCGCAGAAGATGATATGCTTCTGCGGTCTTTTTGCGAAAGAGGCGTTAGAAATGGATGCAGTTGAGTTGACGAGAGAACTGATTAAGATAGAAGTACGGATCCAGGAAGCTGGGAAACCGAGATTGGTGAATATATCTGCGACTATTTGAAAGAGAGTGGAGCAGATACAGAGACTTACGAAGTAGAGCCGGGAAGAAAAATTGTAAAAGGTGTTGTGAAAGGTGCGAAAGCGCATCCGGCACTGGTGTTTATCTGTCACATGGATACGGTTGTTAAGGGCGAAGGATGGACAAAGAATGCATTCGGCGCAGATGTTTCAGATGGGAAAATCTGGGGACGAGGGGCTTGTGATATGAAGTCAGGACTTGCAAGTGCTTTGACAGCATTTGCGGAGGTGGCAAAATTACAGAAAGAGAATGCTGAGGATATAGAAAAACTTCCGGGAACATTAGTCTTTATCGGAACTGTAGACGAGGAAGCAGATATGAAAGGGTCAGAAGCAGCAGTGCAACAAGGATGGATTCAGAAGGAAGACTGGGTTCTTGATATGGAACCAACTTCCGGAATGATTCAGATGGCTCACAAAGGGAGAACCTGGTTTGAACTGAGTGTGGAAGGTATTACTGCACATGCGAGTATGCCGGAGAAGGGCGCAGATGCAATCGCCGGAATCGCATTTATGATCGCAGAGATCCGAAAAGCAATGGGAGAAGTACCGACACATGAAGAACTTGGAAAGTCTACGGTTACATTTGGACAGATTTCCGGAGGATACAGTCCATATGTAGTATCAGATCACAGCATGGTGACGATAGATATGCGTCTTGTTCCGCCGATGAATACACAAGAGGCAGAAAAGATTGTTCGAAAAGCAATTGAAATTGGGGAAAATGCAGTTCCGGGTGTAAAGGGTTCTTATAAGATTACAGGTGACAGACCACCGGTGGAGACACACATGGAGTCAGGTCTTATGAAAGCCTTATCTGAATCAGTGAAAAAAGTTACTGGAAAAGATCCGGTTGTATCAGCGTTCACGGGTTACACAGACACAGCAGTTGTGGCAGGTCTTTTAGGAAATCTGAATTGTATGTCTTATGGGCCGGGAAATCTTGCACAGGCTCATAAACCGGATGAGTATGTTGAAATTGCGGATATTGAGCGGTGTGTTCAGGTTTATCGTGAACTGATCTGTCTTTATGAAGATATGATATAGAAGTTATTTCTGAAAAAAAGATACTGTTCAAAAGGAAAAAGCTTAGAATAGCGGAAGATATAACATATCTTGAGAAAAAAGTCAAGAAAAATATAAAAAACACAAGAATCATGTTGACAATAAAAAGAGCTTTGTGATATAGTAGAAAATGCGCTATTGTGGAAAGGTATGCCATATAGTGACAGAGAATACTGTCGCAAGGCTCTTTTCATTTTTATATAACTGGAACTCGTAAAAGGCAGTTTATTGCCTGCAAAAACAATAAATGAGGAGTGAAACGTCAATGGAGAAAAACAGAATTCGTCCCATCAAAACCGGAAAAAGCTTCCGCATGAGCTATTCCAGGCAGCAAGAAGTATTGGAGATGCCTAACCTCATTGAAGTTCAGAAAGATTCCTATCAGTGGTTTCTTGACAAAGGACTGAAAGAGGTATTCGATGATATTTCCCCGATCGCAGATTACAATGGTCATCTGAGTCTGGAATTTGTGGATTTTACACTCTGTGAGGAAGATGCAAAATATACGATTGATGAGTGTAAAGAACGTGATGCAACTTATGCAGCACCTCTGAAAGTCAGAGTAAGGCTTTATAATAAGGAAACTGATGAGATTAACGAGCATGAGATCTTTATGGGAGATCTTCCGCTGATGACAAAGACAGGTACTTTTGTTATCAATGGTGCTGAGCGTGTTATCGTCAGCCAGCTTGTGCGTTCCCCGGGTATTTATTATGGAATCGCACATGATAAGTTCGGTAAGAAGCTTTATTCAGCAACTGTTATCCCGAACCGTGGAGCATGGCTGGAATATGAGACTGACTCCAATGACGTTTTCTATGTACGTGTAGACCGTACAAGAAAAGTGCCGATCACAGTTCTGATCCGTGCACTTGGAGTAGGTACAAATGCAGAGATCATTGAACTCTTTGGTGAAGAGCCAAAACTTCTTGCAAGTTTTGGAAAAGATACTTCTGAGAACTACCAGGAAGGTCTGTTAGAGCTCTATAAGAAGATCCGTCCGGGCGAACCGCTGGCAGTAGACAGTGCAGAAAGCCTGATTACAAGCATGTTCTTTGATCCAAGACGTTATGATCTTGCCAAAGTTGGACGTTATAAGTTTAATAAGAAGCTTCTTCTTAAGAACCGTGTATCAGGACAGATCCTCGCTGAGGATGCTGTAAGTGCGATCACAGGTGAAGTTGTTGCTGAAAAGGGAACAAAGATTACTCGTGAGATCGCTGATATGATCCAGAATGCGGCAGTACCGTACATCTGGGTAGAGGGTGAAGAGACTTCCAGAAATATCAAGGTTCTTTCCAATATGATGGTTGACCTCCAGGCTGTTGTTGATATTGATCCGGCCGAGGTTGGCGTGACAGAGCAGGTATATTATCCGGTTCTTGCAGGAATCATTGAAGAATCTGCAGGTGATGTAGATGAGATGAAGAGACTGATTAAGAGAGATCTTCATGATCTGATTCCGAAGCACATCACAAAAGAAGATATTTTTGCATCTATCAACTACAACATGCATCTTGAGTATGGCATGGGAAATGATGATGATATCGACCATCTGGGTAACAGACGTATCCGTGCGGTTGGAGAACTTCTTCAGAATCAGTACAGAATCGGTCTGTCCAGACTGGAAAGAGTTGTTCGTGAGAGAATGACAACACAGGATCAGATGGTATTTCACCACAGTCCCTGATCAACATTAAGCCTGTAACAGCAGCAGTGAAGGAATTCTTCGGATCTTCCCAGCTGTCACAGTTCATGGATCAGAACAACCCGCTTGGAGAGCTGACACATAAGAGACGTCTCTCCGCACTTGGTCCTGGAGGTCTGTCAAGAGACCGTGCAGGATTCGAGGTCCGCGACGTTCACTATTCTCACTATGGAAGAATGTGTCCTATCGAGACTCCTGAAGGTCCTAACATCGGTCTGATCAACTCCCTCGCATGTTATGCGAGAATCAACGAGTATGGATTTATCGAAGCACCATACCGTAAAGTTGACAAGACAGATCCGATGAACCCGGTTGTTACAGATGAAGTTGTATATATGACTGCTGATGAAGAGGATAATTACCATGTAGCACAGGCGAATACACCTCTTGATGAAGAAGGTCATTTCATTAATAAGAACGTATCCGGTCGTTACCGTGAGGAAACACAGGACTACGAAAGAAATAAATTCGATTACATGGACGTATCACCTAAGATGGTGTTCTCCGTGGCTACAGCGTTGATTCCGTTCCTTCAGAACGATGATGCCAACCGTGCGCTGATGGGATCTAACATGCAGCGTCAGGCAGTACCGCTTCTTACAACAGAAGCTCCGGTAGTCGGAACAGGTATGGAAGTTAAGACAGCTGTTGACTCCGGTGTGGCTGAAGTTGCAGAGCAGGCTGGTGTGGTTGAAAGCTCTACATCTACAAGCATCACGATCAGACATGATGACGGAACAAAGAAAACATATAAACTGACAAAATTCCAGAGAAGTAACCAGAGCAACTGCTACAACCAGAGACCGATCGTTGATAAAGGTGAACGCGTTGAGGCAGGACAGGTTATCGCTGATGGACCGTCTACATCCGGTGGAGAGATGGCTCTTGGTAAGAACCATTGATCGGATTCATGACATGGGAAGGTTACAACTACGAGGATGCTGTTCTCTTAAGTGAGAGACTGGTTCAGGATGACGTCTACACATCTGTTCATATTGAAGAATATGAAGCAGAGGCAAGAGATACAAAGCTCGGACCAGAAGAGATCACAAGAGACATCCCAGGTGTTGGTGATGATGCACTGAAAGATCTGGATGAGAGAGGAATCATCCGTATCGGTGCTGAGGTTCGTGCCGGAGATATCCTTGTCGGAAAAGTAACTCCAAAGGGAGAGACAGAGCTGACTGCTGAAGAGAGACTGCTTCGTGCAATCTTCGGTGAGAAAGCACGTGAGGTAAGAGATACATCTCTGAAAGTACCTCATGGAGAATATGGTATCGTAGTAGATGCCAAAGTATTTACAAGAGAAAACGGAGATGAGCTGTCACCTGGAGTAAATCAGGCAGTTCGTATTTACATTGCTCAGAAGAGAAAGATCTCCGTTGGTGATAAGATGGCCGGACGACATGGAAACAAGGGTGTTGTTTCCCGTGTACTTCCAGTAGAAGATATGCCATTCCTTCCGAATGGACGTCCTCTGGATATCGTGCTGAACCCACTGGGTGTGCCTTCCCGTATGAACATCGGACAGGTGCTCGAGATTCATCTGAGTCTTGCAGCAAAAGCACTTGGATTCAACGTATCAACTCCTGTATTCGCAGGTGCGAACGAGAACGATATCATGGATACACTGGATCTGGCAAATGATTATGTAAACCTTGAGTGGGATGAGTTCGAGAAGAAACATGGTGAAGAGCTTCGTCCGGAAGTTCTCCAGTTCCTGTCTGAGAACAGAGATCACAGAGAACTCTGGAAGGGTGTTCCGCTGTCAAGAGACGGTAAGGTTCGTCTTCGTGACGGACGTACAGGAGAGTACTTCGACAGCCCGGTAACAATCGGACACATGCATTATCTGAAACTGCATCATCTGGTAGACGACAAGATCCATGCTCGTTCTACTGGTCCTTACTCTCTCGTAACACAGCAGCCGCTGGGTGGAAAAGCTCAGTTCGGTGGACAGCGTTTCGGAGAGATGGAGGTATGGGCCCTGGAGGCTTATGGTGCATCTTATACACTGCAGGAGATCCTGACAGTGAAGTCTGACGACGTTGTAGGACGTGTGAAGACATATGAGGCAATTATTAAGGGAGAGAATATTCCTGAACCAGGAGTTCCTGAGTCATTTAAGGTTCTTCTTAAAGAGCTCCAGTCACTTGCTCTGGATGTCCGTGTACTGCGTGATGACAATACAGAGGTTAAGATCATGGAGAGCGTTGATTACGGTGAGACAGACCTGCGTCATATCATCGAAGGAGACAGAAAGTATCGTGATGAGAATGAATCTTTCGGAGAGCATGGATCACAGAGAAGGAGTTTGTCGGAGAAGAACTGGAAGATGTTGAACCGGACGAAGAGCCGGACGACAGCGATCTTGAGAACTTAAGTTTTGATGATGATGATTACCTGGGTGAGGAATAATAAAGGAGGAGCCGTTTTTAAT
>ENA-OQIO01001049-OQIO01001049.1-human-gut-metagenome-genome-assembly--contig:-NODE-1049-length-14133-cov-1.622947_pt1 | contig 14133 bp, 17 predicted proteins | sample MGYA00242573_ERZ504737 | MGnify/ENA primary metagenome ERZ504737 (study PRJEB26092, sample SAMD00036203) | human gut metagenome | host: Homo sapiens | study: EMG produced TPA metagenomics assembly of... | reverse complement strand
GGACGGTTCCCGTTTCCCGCTCCTCCTGCATCGCATCCGTTTCCAGGTAACGGCTGTCGATCTCGCGCAGAAAGCAGCTCGGACGCGAGAACTCCATGTTGCCCCACTTGAAACGCATCTCGGCATAGGAGAGCGTAGCCAACTCCTTGGCCCGGGTCAGCGCCACGTAAAAGAGCCGCCGCTCCTCCTCGAAACCGTCGGGCGACTCCACGGCCCGCTGCGACGGGAAGAGGTTCTCTTCCAATCCGACGATATACACGAATTTGTATTCCAGCCCTTTGGCCGAATGTACGGTCATCAACGTCACCTTGTTGCGGTCCTGGGGATCGTCCTTGTCCATATCGGTCATCAGCATCACCCCCTGCAGCCACTCCTCGATCGTAGCCCGCTCCTCTTGCTGACGTTCCCCGGCCCGGATCTCGGCCTCGCGCTGCTCGTTGAAGAGCTGCATCGAGTTGAGCAGCTCCTCGATATTGTCCAGCGCACTGGTCGCCTCGGGGGTGTTCTCGGCCCGGTAAGCGCCGATGATACCCGAACGAGTCGCAATTTCGAGTCCCAGGTCGTACAGCCCCTTTTCGGCCCGGGCCAACGACAGCCCCCGGACGAGGGCCACGAACTCGGCCACTTTGCGGACGATGGTCTTCTGCACGGGATCCGTCACCGGCTCGGCCGTCAGCGCATCCACCGCTTCCCACATCGACAGATTACGAGCTTTGGCCAGCAAAGCGATCCGCTCTACGGTCGTATCGCCGATACCCCGCGCAGGGTAATTGACGATCCGCTTGAAGGCCTCGTCGTCGCGGGGGTTGATAACCAGCCGGATATAGGCCAGCAGATCCTTGATCTCCTTGTGGTCGTAGAACGAATTGCCCTTGTAAATACGATAGGGTATTCCTTTGCGGCGCAGCGCGTCTTCGAGCGCCTGGGACTGGTTGTTGGTGCGGTACAGAATCGCTGCCTCGGCCCACTCATCGCCCGCAGCCCGCACCTTGTCGCGCAGGTCGCTGACCACCATTTCGGCCTCCTCGCGGTCGGTATAGGCTCGGAGCACGCGGATCTTTTCGCCCATATCCCCTTCCGAAAAGCACTTCTTCTCCATGCGTTTCGAATTACGTTCGATCACCGAATTGGCCGCCTCGACGATCGTACGCGTCGAGCGGTAATTCTGCTCCAGCTTGAAGATCATCGCATCCGGAAAATCCTTCTTGAACGAGAGGATGTTCTCGATCTTGGCCCCCCGGAACGAATAGATCGACTGGGCGTCGTCACCCACCACGCAGACCTTCGAATGGAGCTGCGACAGGCGCCGGATGATGACGTACTGCGCATAATTGGTATCCTGATACTCATCGACCAGGATGTATTTGAACTGCTCCTGGTAGCGGGCCGTCACATCGGGACAATCCCGCAGCAGAATATTGGTCTGCAACAACAGGTCGTCGAAATCCATCGCCCCGTTCCGCTTGCAGCGGGCGCAATAGATGTTATAGATATTGCCAAACTCGGGAATCTGCATCCGCCGGTCTTCGGCTCCGAAGCTGGCATTGGCCAAATAAGCGCCCGGCGTCACCAGGCAGTTTTTGGCGTAGGAGATGCGCGAAGCCAGCATCGCAGGCTTGTATTTGGTATCGTCCAGGTTCAGTTCCCTGACGATGGTTTTCAGGAGGTTTTTGCAGTCCGACGGCTCGTAAATCGTAAAACTCTGGGGAAAGCCGATCCGGTCGGCGTTGTCGCGCAGAATGCGCGAGAAAACCGAGTGGAAGGTTCCCATGCGGATATAGCGGTGGCGTCCGTTCGGCAGCATTTGGGCGATACGTTCGCGCATCTGCTCGGCGGCCTTGTTGGTGAAGGTGAGGGCGAGGATATTGTACGGAGCCACCCCCTGCTCGATCATATAGCGATGCGCGAAGTGAGTACGCGCGTCTTGCCCGACCCGGCGCCCGCAATGATGAGCGACGGCGAATCGTAGTTCACCACCGCCTCCCGCTGGGCCTGATTCAGGCCTTTCAATATTTGAGATTCCATAACGTGCAAATATAGCGATTTCCCCGCAACGACGGAGCGTCCGCAGCCGAATAATACGGCGGAGCGCCGCAACCGAAGGCGAACCTGCAGGACATCCTCCGCCCGATCTTTGCCCCGAAGCGGCGCCCCGGGTGCGGTTTTTCAACCGGGGCACCGCCCCGCATCAGGGCGAAAAGAGCGGTCGGGATTTTCGATTTCTCGAAAAAAATATGTATTTTGCAATAATTTTGCAGGGCATGCGTTGCATAAATACCGAAAACAACGAAAAACCGAAAATACACACCGAAAATGAGTGAAGTCATCAACATCAAGGAACTCAACGAACGGATCGAACGCGAAAGCGTCTTCGTCGATACGCTGCGCAGCGAAATGGGTAAGGTGATTATCGGACAGAATCACCTGATCGACACCCTTTTGATCGGCCTGCTCTCCAACGGGCACATCCTGCTGGAAGGCGTGCCGGGGCTGGCCAAAACGCTGGCCATCACCACGCTGGCCAAAGCCGTCGATGCCGATTTCTCGCGCATTCAGTTCACCCCCGACCTGCTGCCGGCAGACCTGATCGGTACACTGATCTACTCGCAGAAGAAGGAGGAGTTCCTCGTCCGCAAAGGCCCCGTGTTCGCCAACTTCGTCCTCGCGGACGAAATCAACCGCTCGCCGGCCAAAGTGCAGTCGGCTCTGCTCGAAGCCATGCAGGAGCGGCAGGTGACCATCGGCGACGAAACCTATCCGCTGCCCGAGCCCTTCCTGGTGCTGGCGACGCAGAACCCGCTGGAGCAAGAAGGTACTTACCCGCTGCCCGAGGCGCAGGTCGATCGTTTCATGCTGAAAGCCAAGATCTCCTACCCCCAGAAACAGGAGGAGCGCGACATTATGCGTATGAATCTGGCCGGGGAAGGACTCCCGAAGGTCAATAAAGTGACTTCGCCCGAAGACATCGTCAAGGCCCGCCGCGTAGTCGAAGAGGTCTATATGGACGAAAAGATCGAAAAATACATCATCGACATCATCTTCGCTACCCGCGAACCGGCCGAATACAACCTCGAAAAACTGCAGCCCCTGATCGCTTACGGCGGCTCGCCCCGTGCGTCGATCTCGCTGGCCAAGTGCCCGGGCCTACGCTTCATCCGCCGCCGGGGTTACGTGATTCCGGAGGACGTGCGGGCCGTCTGCCACGACGTACTGCGCCACCGCATCGGCCTCACCTACGAAGCCGAGGCCGAGAACATCACCACCGAGCAGATCATCACCGACATCCTGAACAACGTAATCGTACCCTAATTGAAAATGCAATAATGCAGGAGACCGAAAACGATATCCTGAAACGAGTCCGCAAGATCGAGATCAAAACCCGGGGGCTTTCCAATGAAATCTTCGCCGGAAAGTATCACACGGCCTTCCGGGGACGCGGCATGTCGTTTTCCGAAGTGCGCGAATACCGCGCCGGCGACGACGTGCGCGACATCGACTGGAATGTCACGGCCCGCTCGCGCACGCCTCACATCAAGGTCTATGAAGAGGAGCGCGAACTGACGATGATGCTCTTGGTGGATGTCAGCGGCTCCCGGATGTTCGGCACTACGGACCGCCTGAAAAAGAACCTGCAAACCGAAATCGCCGCCGTGCTGGCCTTCTCGGCCTCGGAGAACAACGACAAGGTGGGCTGCATCTTCTTCTCCGACCGGATCGAGAAATTCATCCCCGAAAAAGGGGCGCAGCCATATCCTGGCCATCATCCGCGAACTGGTCGGCTTCGAGCCGCAATCGCGGGGAACGCGCATCTCGGAAGCGCTGCGTTTCCTGACCAACGTCACCAAAAAACACTGCACGGCCTTCCTGCTCTCGGACTTTCTCGACCCCGGCAAGGACCGTACGGCGCTTGAGGACGCGCTCAAGATCGCTTCCGGAAAACACGACCTGGTGGGAATCCGCGTCAGCGACCCCCGCGAAGCCGAACTGCCCGACGTAGGGATCATCGAAATGAAAGACGCCGAAACGGGCCGAAAAGCGTGGGTGGACACCTCCTCGGCCCGGGTGCGGGAGCACTACGCCCGCGTCTGGCAGGAGCGGAGCGCCGCCATCCTCTCGGCGCTCAAACACCACCGCATCGACACGGCCGAGGTATCGACCGACGGGGATTACGTCGTGGAACTCATCAAACTATTCAAACAGCGATGAAGTCGATCCCAAACAACCCGGCATCAACCTGCTCCCCGTTCGCACGCAACGGCGGTATTCAACCGTCCGCCGCCGCAGAGCGGCAAAATGCCGCGCAAACACCTCCTTCGGAAGCGGTGCCCGTCGGCCTGCGGTCTTCGGGTCGTCCGAAAGCCGGTCGGACATCCATAACGAAAAGAGTAAAAACAGTTTTGGCGATAGCTCTTCTGACGGGGCTGACGACCGTTCTGCACGCCGCACCGCCGACGATCACCGCCCGCGTCGAACCCGACAGCATCGGAATCGGCGACCGCTTCGACGTGGTGATCGATGTCGATCGCGATTTGGTGCAGGTCGTGGAATTTCCCACCTTCAACCCGCCTCCGCAGAGCGGACTGGAGGTCGTCGAATCGCATCCGGTGGATACCCTCCGGCGTGACGGACGCCACTTGAGCCTGCGCAAACGCTACACGCTGGCGGCGTTCGAGGAGGCAACCTCGGCCTGGGACGCGCACAAGTGCTCTATCTGGACAAGAACATCACCGACACGCTCTATACCGCCGATACCCTGCGGCTGCAGGTGGGAACCTTTCAGATCGACTCCACGTCGCACACGATCTACGATATCAAAGCCCAGCGCACGCTGCCCTTCCGCTACGGCGAAATCAGCGGCTACGTCCTCTGGAGCTGCTGGGTTTGATCGTCCTGGGCGGCGCGATCTACGCAGGCCGCCGCCTGATGGCCCGCTACGCCCGCAAGGTACGCGACATCTTCCGTCCCGCACCGCCCCTGCCGCCCCACATCGCGGCCATCCAAGCGCTCGAAACGCTCCACAACCAGAAACTCTGGCAGAGCGGACGCCACAAACAGTATTACTCGGGCCTGACGGACATCCTGCGCACTTATCTGGCCGGACGATACGGCTTCGGCGCGATGGAGATGACCTCTGACGAAATTCTCGCGGCAGTCCGCCGTTACGACCTGCCGCAGAAATGCGTCATGGACCTGCAGGCGATCCTCCGGGACGCCGACCTGGTGAAATTCGCCAAAGCCCGGCCCGAAGGGACGACCAACGAAGACAACTACCTGAACGCCTACTATTTCGTCGAGGAGACCAAGCCCGTGGAAATCGCGGAGGAGGGCGCTGAACAAGACGACACCCAATAGCATCCGACACGCCATGCCAAACAGAATCCTACTGATATTCATCACCCTGTTGTTCGGAATCGGCAGCGCCTCGGCCCAGAAATACCCCGAGCGCAGCTCGTGCGCAAGCAACCGGGATTTCGCGAAGGAGCGGTACGACCGCAGCATCGAACGATACACGAAGGCGCTCGAAGCGGCCCCCGAAAACTTCGAGGCCGCCTACGACCTGGGGGGCGCCCTCTACCGCACCGAAAAATACGAAGAGGCGGCCAAGACCCTCGAACGCATCGCCGCAGACTCCACCCGCACCGACCAGGAACGGGCCGAGGCTTTCTACAACCTGGGCAACGCCCAATTCAAGCAGGAAAAATACCCGGAGGCGCTCGAAAGCTACAAGAACTCCCTGCGGATGAATCCTGCCGACCAGGAGCCAAGTACAACTACGCCTACACCAAGCGACTGCTGCAAAAACAGCAGAACGAGGATCAAAACAAAGACCAGAACAAGGACCAGCAGAACAGCGGCGGTCAGGATCAGAATCAAGACAAAAACAAGGATAATAATTCGGACAAAGACCGGCAGCAGGACAAGGGCGGCGAGCAACAGGATCAACAAGACCGGCAGAACGGTCAGAATGATCCCGACAAGAACGGACAAAATCCCGACGAACAGCCGCAGGATTCCGACAAGCCGGACAGCGACGACCGGCAGCCCGGCCAACCCCGCGAAAACGGCATCTCCCCGGAAGAACAGGAACGGATGCTGGATGCGATCCAGGCCCAGGAGGACAAGACCCAGGAGAAACTCAAGGAGAAAGCCGGGGTCGCGGTACGCGGCAATAAAAACTGGTAACGAATCAATTCTGAAACGGCTATGCAATTCGCCTCTCCATACTTTTTTGTGGCTGCTCGCGGTCATTCCGCTCATGGTGGTCTATTACGTCTGGCGGACCCGTCAGGGCGGCGCTTCGATCCAGGTATCGACCATCGACGGTGTCGCCGAAGCACCGCGCACCGTACGTTATTACCTGCGGCATCTGCCTTTCGCGCTGCGCTGCGCGGCCGTCGCGCTCCTCATCGTAGCGCTGGCCCGCCCCCAATCGGTCGATGAAGGCTCGACGAGCAACACCGAAGGCATCGACATCGTGCTGGCGATCGATATTTCGACCTCGATGCTGGCCCAGGACCTCCAGCCCGACCGCATCCAGGCAGCCAAGCAGGTCGCCGGCAACTTCATCACCGACGCCCCGGAGACCGCATCGGACTGGTGGCCTTCGCGGGCGAAGCCTTCACCCAAGCCCGCTGACGACCGATCAGGGGACGCTGCAAACCCTGCTGGGACGCCTGCGCAGCGGCGTGGTGGAGGACGGCACGGCCATCGGCAACGGACTGGCGACGGCAATCAACCGCCTGCGCGAGAGCAACGCCCAAGAGCAAGGTCATCATCCTGCTGACCGACGGAGAGAACAACCGGGGCGAAATCGCTCCCCTCACGGCTGCGGAGATCGCCCGTGACCAGGGCATCCGCGTCTATACGATCGGTGTCGGCACACGCCGGCACGGCCCCCTATCCGACGGTGACTTCTTCGGGAACCGACCGTCGTGCAGGCCAAGGTGCAGATCGACGAAAAGATACTCGGCGAGATCGCCGATCTCACGGGCGGCCGTTACTTCCGCGCCACGGACAACGCCAAACTACAGTCCATCTACGACGAAATCAACCAGCTCGAAAAGAGCAAGGTCGAAATATCGCAATACACCACCTACACCGAGGAGTACCTCCGCTGGGCAGCGGCGGCTCTGGCCCTGCTGCTCGTGGAATTTCTGTTGCGTACCTCTGGTTAAAATCCCTGCCGTAATGTTCAGATTCGCATATCCCGAATACCTCTGGCTGCTGTGCTCCTCCCGTTGCTCGTCGCCGTATGGACGGCCGCCGGACAGCTCGCACGCCGCGCCTCAGCCGTTTCGGCCGGCTCGAAACCATCCGTCCGCTCATGCCCGACGCTTCTACGGGGCGCCGGCGTCTGAAATTCATCCTGTACCTCACGGCATTCGCCCTGCTCACCCTGGCGCTCGCACGGCCGCAGCTGGGTTCGAAACTCCGCGAGGTGGAGAGCCGGGGTATCGAGATGATGCTCGTGGTCGATGTTTCGAACTCGATGCTCGCCGAGGATTTCCAGCCCAACCGCCTCGAACGCACCAAATACGCCATCGACAAGCTCTTCGACGGACTCAAGCAGGATCGCGTGGGACTGGTCGTCTTCGCGGGCGACGCCGTAGTGCAACTGCCGATCACCTCGGACTACCGCATGGCCAAAGCCTTTGCCCGCAGAATATCCCCTTCGATGGTTTCGGTGCAGGGCACCGACATCGGTCAGGCCCTCTCGCTGGCCACCATGTCCTTTTCGGAAAAGGGAGATAACCCCGCAGGACGCGTCATCGTGCTCATCACCGACGGCGAAGGGCACGACTCCGGCGCCATCGAAGCGGCCGAACGGGCCGCCGAACAGGGCATCCGCATCTTCACCATCGGCATCGGCACGCCGGAAGGCGCTCCGATCCAGATCGGCGGCGAGTTCATCAAGGACGACAAGGGAGAGATGGTCGTATCGAAACTGGGCGAACCCCTGCTCGAAAAGATCGCACAGGCGACCGACGGAGCTACATCCGCTCGACCAACCAGTCGATCGGGCTGGACGAAATCGTACGCACGATCAACAATATGGAAAAAGGCGACCTGGCGGCCCTCCGCTTCGAGGAGTTCAACGAACAGTTCCAATACCTGATCGGAGCGGCCCTCGTCCTGCTCTTGCTGGAGTTCCTGCTGCTCGACCGCCGCAACCCGCTGCTCCGGCGTTTCAACATTTTCGGTACGGACACCGAAAATAAAAAACAGCGATTCACCTCTGACGCCGAATCGCCGGGCCTTTTGCAGGTTCCGGCGACTCGGCGTTAGAGAAACAACGGGGCGTATCACCCCGCGATCGGATGGCTCTGCGCTATCTCCCAATGATTAGCGGCCAACAGCACCATCATCACGGCAACGAAAAGCAACAACCAGTCCACCTCCCGGTTGCGGTATATTCGGGCCAGGAACAACCCCAAGGTCCCGAGTGCAAGCAAACCGTCACCACACATCGCTACCCAAACCGATACTTCCCAAGAGATGACCTGGGAAACAAGCAGCTCGATTCCGATCACAACCGCCAAAGCCCACAGCAGCCTCTCGGAAGTGAATATCCGCCCGGGAACCGGATCGCATCGCACGATCCGACAGCGGTCTCCCAGAAAATGTCTCCAATTCGAATCTCTATTTTGCATACTTCACACAAATATCAAAAGTTCGGGCAGCACCATCCATGCAACTCTTCAAAGCAACGGTATTTCCAACGAGGGATACCGCAGCAGCCGGTGCAGCGCTTCCTCCGGATAAGACCGAAACGGCAGTCACCACAGCCATAGTTATATGATAATCCCTTTTACAGCGTTTTATATCACTATTATATTGATCGTAACATTGATCAACTCCCCCTCGGCTTTCAAATTCCACCAAAGAATTTTGTACCAATGGATAAACAACAGCTATTGCAACCTGTTCATTCGGCAACAAAATAGTGTTTGCAAGAATTTGATTTAAATCATCATCAAATTCTTCATCAACCAGCCAACGATAAATAATTTGGTAAAAACCAGAAGTAGCATTTTCTTCAATCCAATTCAAATAATCATAAAAATCTGGTTCATAATCAGAACGAGTATAAATATCTCCACAATAATCAAAATTATTTTGAAAATCATATCGAGTAGACAACTCTTTTAACCAATTATCTAAAATTACAGCATCTTCTTCAGACAGATACCCTCCAACTTTTGATTGAGACAATACAAAATCACTTAAGCGACCAACCTCCTGCAAAAAATTATCTTTCTTTTCTGTACCATTTTGGACATCTGCAACTTGACATGATGATAATATCAAAATAGATATCAAATACATATATTTTCTCATAGAATCAATCTTTATATATAAAACATATTAAATGAATATGTATAAATCCTATTATTTTATGCCATTCACCGCTTGATTAACTACTTATATTATCTATGGTATCAGATGATGGCAAGTCACTATTGACACCGTTACGATAATCATTATTCAGAACTTTTACTATACTTATAAATAAACTTCGCATTTTTCGTCCTAATAGCGGTGACCCGACATATACAACCTCGTTATTTGAATCCAACAAAAAGGCATTATATTCCTTATTTATAGGTAAAAGATTATTTTCTTCAAACTCCCCCTCCTTATCGCATAATACAGGAAATATAAAATGCTCTGAATTTAAACTATGAAAAAACAAAGAGTCGTATCTATTCGCCTTAATAATAAAGACTATTTCAAGTGAGGGTCCCACTAATTCTACACTATCTATTATTTTCCCCCAATGATGCAAGCCTTTTAATGAACATGGCGCACATGTTCCACTACTATAATATACAACAAGTTTAGGTGCTAAATTTTCTATGTTTATTACCGTATCACGACCTTCTATTTTCCATGTCGCATGACCAGGTAAAATAAGATTTTGGCCATAAATATCTCTTAAATTTTTTGTTTTTCTATTTTTCAAATCACATGAAAAACCAACAAAAAGCAATAAAAATACAACTAATATATTCCTTATCATCTTCCAATCTACTTGATTTATACAAAATAACCCAATACAATTATAATAATTTTCACATAAACAAACAATAAATACATTATTTTTTATTATAAAATAATTACAATCTGAAGGAAAACCTCTTTCCCGCACGACAAGCCGCAACCTGCACCAAATCGGATACCTTGTCGCCGGCAGCCGATCAAAAGCGGCAGACGTATTCCCTGCAAAATTTTCCCTTGTCCCGACTGCGTCCCGAATATTTTCGCGTGATAAAACATGAATAAATTTACTTTTATCCCCGACTATTCATACCTTTGCCCCGCAGGTCCGCTCCATCGCCGCCTGGCAACAGGGGGAGGGAAAGTCCGGGCAACGCAGAGCGCCACGCAAGCTAACGGCTTGATATCCGTGAGGGTATAGCAAGTGTAACAGAAAATAACCGCCCCGCAGGGGTAAGGGTGAAAAGGCGGGGTAAGAGCACCGCGAAGGTAGCGATACGCTTCGGACAGTACATCTCGTGGGTTGCAAGACCATGTATACCGGCAATCAAGGGTTGCTCGTCCAATGCCGGGGGGTAGGTTGCTTGAAGCGCCGGGAGACCGGCGTCCTAGATAAATGATGGGGACTCCGGGCAACCGGAGCACAGAACCCGGCTTACAGGGCCTGCAAAATCGAAAGGCTGCCCGTCAATGGGCAGCCTTTTTCGCAATCACTCTCCCGCGACAATCCTCCACGATAAAAAAGATACGCAAGCCGCCATACTCGTCCGGGGGCGCACTCGGCTTTCACCGCAACGGCCCGACGATGCGCGGCCGGGCACTCGACTGCTGCCGCAACCGGGGCCGAGCCGGTACAAATCCCGGAACCCCGGAACGCCCATCAGAAACAGGGACGGCGGCATTGCGGACCGGACAAGCCATAACGCTATACTTTTTCCCGGCAGCGACCTTCATCGACCACCCGGCTGTTTCCGGGACACCCCGCACCCCGCTCCAGCGGTTCTCTGGGACCGCTTTTTTATTCCGCCCCTTTTTTCCGGCCGTTTTTATTGTTATTTTGATAACAAATGATTATATTTAACCACCCGATCCCGAAAGAAGCTCCGTTTCCGGGATATTTTTCGGCAGGCAGGAGCGAACAAACCTGAAAAATCAAACTCTAAACGACCGGAAAACATGGCAAAAATAAACACTCCGGAGGAATTGCGCCTCATGCGCGAAAAACTGCGTGCCGACCTCGAGATCCGGGAAAACAGCAACACACCCGATGAGCTGCCCCAGATCCGGGTTTCGATGGACGAATGCGGCATCGCCGCCGGAGCCAAAGCGGTCCTCGCAACATTCGTCGAAGAACTGGCCGCCCGTCGCATCCGGGGCATCGTAACCCAGACCGCTGCGCCGGACACTGCAAGGACGAACCCACCGTCGAAATCACGCTGCCGGGCCGCAGGCCGGTTCTTTACGGCCATGTCACTGCCGAGCGCGTCGCGGAGCTCGTCGAGCGGCAAATCGTCCGGGGCGAAACGGCCGAAGGCTGATCGAAGCATAAACTGCGTCCGGCAATCCGAGAATTTTCGGAAAGAGGCGACAGGTCCGACCGTCGAGCCGGGCATCTGAAACGAAGGAAAACGATCCGAATCTTTAACAAGCATCCAACCCGATGGCAAAAATCAATAACTACATCCTGGTATGCGGCGGCACGGGATGCCGGGCATCGCGGAGCGAGGAGATCATCGCGGCCCTGCGCCGGGCGCTCGACCGAACGGGAGAGTCCGAGCGCACACGGGTGATCCGCACCGGCTGCTTCGGCTTCTGCGAGCAGGGGCCGATCGTCAAGATGATCCCCGACAACACCTTCTACGTCTCGGTCAAACCCGAAGACGCCGAAGAGATCGTCCGGGAGCATGTCGTCAAAGGCCGCAAGGTAGAGCGGCTGCTCTACACGGCCCCCGACACGGGGCAGCACGTACCCGACAGCAAGCACATGAAGTTCTACAAGCCGCAGCTGCGCATCGCCCTGCGGAACTGCGGGTTCATCGACCCCGAGAACATCGGCGAATACATCGCCCGCGACGGCTACGCAGCCCTGGCCAAAGTGCTCGGCATGCAGCCCGACCACGTGTTGCAGGAGATCATCGACTCCGGCCTGCGGGGGCGCGGCGGAGGCGGTTTCCCCACCGGCCTGAAGTGGAAGATCACGCGCGATGCGAAAGCCGACCGCAAATACGTGGTCTGCAACGCCGACGAAGGGGATCCGGGCGCATTCATGGACCGTTCGATCCTCGAAGGCGATCCCCACTCGATCCTCGAAGCGATGGCCATCAACGGCTACTGCACGGGCGCCTCGCACGGACTGATCTACATCCGCGCCGAATACCCGCTGGCCATCGAACGGCTCAGGCGAGCCATCGAACAGGCGCGGGAATACGGGCTGCTGGGCAACGACATCCTGGCTCGGGCTTCTCGTTCGACATCGAGCTGCGCTACGGCGCGGGCGCCTTCGTCTGCGGCGAGGAGACGGCGCTGATTCATTCGATGGAAGGCAGACGCGGCGAACCGACCGTGAAACCCCCGTACCCGAGCGAATCGGGCTACAAGGCTACCCGACCAATGTGAACAACGTCGAAACCTACGCCAATATTCCGCCCATCATCCTGCGGGGCGCCGAATGGTTCTCCTCGATCGGCACCGAAAAGAGCAAGGGCACCAAAGTCTTCGCCCTGGCGGGCAAGGTCAATAACGTCGGCCTGATCGAGGTGCCGATGGGCACCACGCTGCGCGAAGTGATCTTCGAAATCGGCGGCGGCATCAAGAACGGCAAGAAGTTCAAGGCCGTGCAGACGGGCGGCCCGTCGGGCGGCTGCCTCACGGAGAAGCACCTCGACACCCCGATCGACTACGACAACCTGCTGGCAAGCGGATCGATGATGGTTCGGGCGGCATGATCGTCATGGACGAAGACGACTGCATGGTGTCGGTGGCCAAATTCTACCTCGAATTCACCGTCGATGAGTCGTGCGGCAAGTGCACGCCCTGCCGCATCGGAAACAAACGCCTGCTGGAGATTCTCGACCGGATCACCAGGGGACTGGGCAGGGACGAAGACCTCGACGAATTGCAGAACCTCGCCCGCGTAATCCGCGACTCGTCGCTCTGCGCCCTGGGGCAGACGGCCCCCAATCCAGTGCTTTCGACCCTGGAAACTTCTGGGACGAATACGTGGCCCACGTGCGGGACCACCACTGTACGGCCCACCGCTGCCGCGACCTGATGAGTTTCGTGATCGACCCCAAGGTTTGCAAAGGTTGCTCCCTCTGCGCTCGCATGTGTCCGCCGGGAGCCATCAGCGGCATCCCCAAACAACCCTACGCCATCGACCAGGCCCGCTGCATCAAGTGCGGCACCTGCCTCGAAAAATGCAAGTTCGGCGCAATCAGCATCCGCTAACCACTCCTCCAAGACAAATCCGCATGGAAACGATAAAACTAACCATCGACAACCGAACCGCAGAGGTCGCCCCGGGCACCAACCTGGTCGAAGCGGCCGCTTCGGTCGGCATCAAAATTCCGACGCTCTGCTACCTCAACCTGCACGAGCTGGGCTGCAAGAACGACCCCGGTGTCTGCCGCATCTGCGTCGTAGAGGTCGAAGGACGCAAAAACCTGGCTCCGGCCTGCAAAACCGTCTGCACGGAAGGGATGGTCGTCCGCACCCACACACCCCGCGTCATCACGCCCGGCAAACCATTCTGGAGCTGATCCTCTCGGACCACCCCAACGAATGCCTCACCTGCTCGAAGAACGGCTATTGCAGCCTGCAAACCATGGCCAAAGACCTCGGCATCCGCGAGGCCAAGTACAAGGGAGAAACCACCAAACCGATGATGGACCTCTCGCCGTCGGTGGTGCGCAACATGGAAAAGTGCATCCTCTGCCGCCGCTGCGAAACGGTCTGCAACCAAGTCCAGACCGTCGGCGCCCTGTCGGTCGTAGGCCGGGGATTCACTTCGGTCCTCTGCACGGCCTTCAACGATCCGATCCTGACGACCAACTGCGTCAATTGCGGCCAATGCGTAGCCGTCTGTCCGACCAGCGCCCCTCTCGGAGAACAGCAACATCCGGGGAGGTGATGCAG
>ENA-OQIO01001048-OQIO01001048.1-human-gut-metagenome-genome-assembly--contig:-NODE-1048-length-14133-cov-1.895688_pt1 | contig 14133 bp, 22 predicted proteins | sample MGYA00242573_ERZ504737 | MGnify/ENA primary metagenome ERZ504737 (study PRJEB26092, sample SAMD00036203) | human gut metagenome | host: Homo sapiens | study: EMG produced TPA metagenomics assembly of... | reverse complement strand
ATTATTTAAAATCTATAAATTCCGAAGCATGTATATGGATGCAGAGGAACGAAAGAAAAGAACTGATGAAACAGAACGAGATGAAGGGGTTCATGTTCAAGATGGAGAATGACCCAAGAATCAATCGGAAGCGGAACGGATGGAAGCAAGCATGGACTTGGCTGGTTTATCCGTAAGACATCTTTGGATGAATTCCCGCAGTTTTGGAATGTACTCAAAGGAGATATGAGTCTCGTAGGAACCCGTCCACCAACAGTGGATGAGTGGAAACAGTATGAGCCATATCACCGCGGAAGACTTGCTGTAAAACCGGGACTGACCGGAATGTGGCAGGTGAGCGGAAGAAGTGATATCACTGACTTTGAGGAAGCTGTAAAGCTTGATATGGAATATGTCAAGAACTGGAATATCGGAATGGATATCAAAATTCTGCTTAAGACTGTCGGAGTTGTGCTTAAGGGCAGTGGATCCAAGTGATGGATTGGATGGAAGAGATAAGGAAAATGATATAAGAATGATGATCTGCAGTGGAACCGGGAGGGGAAACTGCAGGTGTTATTGATATTGAACGTATAGCTATATGAAGAAAAAAAGAGGAGAAGGGAAGACTGGGGGGGGGCTTGGGAGTGGAATGGAGCTTGGTGAGATGTTTTTCTTTTTTGAGTGATTGAACGTATAGCTATAAGAGAAATAAGTAAGAGGAAATTATAGGAATGTCAAATAAGAAAAATCTTTTGATTTATGCTCATTACTATATTCCAGACACTGCGTCAACGGGGCAGATTCTCCGTGAATTGGCGGAGGGTATGCTGGATAAGTTCGACATAACAGTCATCTGTGTGGTACCGAGTTACTTAGGAACTATCGAAGATAAGTATAAGACACAGAAATATTACGAAGAAGAAATCAATGGCGTGAAGGTTCTGCGAATTCGAGTGCCGGAGTTCAGTAAGGCCAATAAGAAGAGCCGTGTGAAGAATATTGTTTCCTATTTCTTTGGGGCAATGGGGGCAACTTTCAAGGTTGGAAAAATGGATTATGTGTTCTCCATTTCTCAGCCTCCGATTCTTGGAGGTTTGCTAGGCGTATGGGGCAAGTGGGTAAAACATGCGAAATACATTTATAACATTCAGGACTTTAACCCGGAACAGGTGCTGGCTGTTGGATATACCAAGAGCAAGTTTATCACCGATGCCATGATGTGGTTCGACAAGTTTAGCTGCAAGCGTAGCGACCTTGTAATCACAGTTGGTCGAGATTTGGTGGAGACGGTAGAGAACCGTTTCAAGGGAAAGAAAGTTCCGAAGACTGTTATGATCAACAACTGGATCGATGAGAATGAGATCTATCCGTTGGATGAGAGCAATGAGAGAGTTGTTGCTTTCAAGAAAAAGTACGGTCTGGATGGCAAGTTCGTCATCATGTACTCCGGTAACATTGGTCTGTACTATGACCTTGAGAATTTGATGAAGGTTGTGGAGAAAATCAAACCGGGTACTAAGACTACCGATGGCCGAGAGGTTGCATTCGCATTTGTCGGTGCCGGATCTGTGCTGGACAAGCTGGTGCTTTATGTAAAAGAGCATCACATGGACAATGTGACCTTTATCCCGTATCAGGATAAGGCTGACTTGATTTATAGCCTGAATGCTGGAGATGTTCACTGGTGTGTGAATGCGAAAGGTATTAAAGGCGTGAGCTGCCCGTCAAAATATTATGGTCTGGCTGCAGCAGGAAAGCCTGTAATTGGAGTACTCGAATCTGGTTCTGAAATTCGAGGTCTGATCGAAGATACAAATGGAGGTTTGTGCTGTGAGCCGGGTGAATATGACAAAGTGGAAGAGAATATCTGCTGGTTTATTGAGAATGCTGGAAAAGACGAATTGAAGACAATGGGAAGTAGAAGCCGTGAAAATCTGGAGAAGAATTTGACCAGAAATGTGTCAGTGAGAAAATACGCAGAAGAAATTTTGAAGCTGTAAAGGAGGCGAGAGGTATGAACAGTAACTGGTTTAAGCTGGTTATGAAGATGACGAAAGTTGAATATGGGAAGAGTCTCTTGCTGAAGGGCGTGCCGATCATCTTCAACAAGGGCGGTGCCAAGCTGAAGATTGGTGAAAATGTCATTATCAAGAGCTGCTTCCTTAGTAACTTGGTTGGGCTTTACAGCCGGACGATTATTGTGACTCGCGCTCCAGGTGCAGAGATTGAAATTGGTGATAATGTTGGGATAAGCGGAGCAACGATTTATGCTCGAAAGAAGATTACAATTGGTGAGAACACCTGCATCGGCGGAAACTGCAAGATTCTGGATAATGACTTTCATCCTATCGAAGCAGAAACGAGAAACAAGCTGCTGCGAGATGAGAACGGTGGCGATAGTAATCAAGTGCCGAGCCGAGAAATTAAAATCGGCAGAAACTGCTTTATTGGGTGCAATAGTATCATCCTAAAAGGCACAGTGTTGGGCGATAGCTGTGTTGTCGGTGCTGGTGCAGTGGTATGTGGTAAGTTTGAGGATAACTGTGTGATTGCTGGAAACCCGGCGAGGTTATTAAGAGGTTGTGAGGAAAATGACAGATTTAACAGTAGTTATACTAACAAAAAATGAAGAAAAGAATCTTAGAAAGTGTGTGGAATCCTTTCGTGGAGTTGCTAAGAGATTCGTTATCGTAGACAGCTTCAGTACGGATGGAACAGAAGCTTTATGCAGGGAACTGAACTCGGAACTTCAGAAAATTGGTTCTGCGCTGGATTTCTATCAGCACAAGTGGATTTCCTATGCAGATCAGCTGAATTGGGGGCTCCAACACACTGGCATTGATACAGAATGGTCTATGCGCATGGATGCAGATGAAGAAATTATGGAAGATTTGGCAGCGGAAATTGATGAGAAACTTCCGAAAGTCAGGGAACCTGTGAATGGTATTATCCTTCGACGCAGGGTTTATTTTATGGGGCGTTGGATTAAGCATGGGGGCCGTTATCCGGAACTGTTGCTACGTATCTTCCGGACGGGTAAGGCTTCCTGCGAGATGAAAATCATGGATGAACACATGATCCTGTCAGAGGGGACAACTGTTGAGTTCAAGCATGATCTGATTGACAACAATCAGAAGGATTTGGAATGGTGGACAGCAAAACATAACTGGTACAGTAACCGTGAAGTGCTGGATCACCAGATGACACTTGAAAATGCAATGGATGAGAGCCTGGAGCAGGATGGCACATCGTCTGGACAAGCAAAGATGAAGCGTGTAGTGAAGAATAGCGGATATTATAGACTGCCGAAGTTTTTCCGTGCTCATCTGTATTTCATCTATAGGTATTACATTAAGCTGGGGTTCCTAGATGGACCGGAAGGAAAGATATTCCACTTCTTGCAGGCGTATTGGTATCGTTTCTTGGTAGATGCCAAGATTTATGAATGCGAGAAAAAGGGAATAAAAATGGAACAACAGGGAGCATTGGAAGCAATTCCTAGTAATCGGGGGGGGGCAGCACTAAAAATTAAGTTTTGCCCTAATTTGACTTTCGTTAGCACTGGAAGGGCGGTGCTGGCATGAAATTGGGGTATATTATTCAAAAGATTCTAAAAAAGATGTTTAATCGCCCTTGCGTTAATCAATCAAATATTGAGAAAAGTGCGCGAATTGATATCGGATCAGTTGTGGTAGAAACCTCTATGGATCGCTATTCATATATAGGAGAACATACATCGGTTTTGTGTGCAGAGATAGGAGCATTTACCTGTATATCAAATTATTGTGCAATTGGCGGAGGAAGCCATCCAATAGATTGGGTTTCAGTTTCACCAGTATTTAATACAACAAAAGGAATAATTAAGAAGAAATTAAGTTCGTTACAGTATTCACCGTTTCAGAAGATTCATATTGGAAATGACGTATGGATTGGGTCACATGTGTTAATAAAAAGTGGTGTGACAATTTCTGATGGTGCAGTTATTGGAATGGGTTCCGTAGTTACACATGATGTCGGTCCGTATGAAATTTGGGCAGGAAATCCAGCTCGAATGATTCGGAAAAGATTCGATGATGGAACAGTGGAAAATTTAAAACAGATTAAATGGTGGAATTGGAACGAGGAAAAAATCAAAGAATATGCCGCATATTTCTCGGATTCCAATGAGCTTATGCGTCATGTGGAGGAAAAACAAAAGTGAACAAATTACTAATTATAGGAGAGTTCCCAGCACCGTATCGTGTTGAAGTGTTTGCAGATTTGGCAAAGCATTGGTCATCAAAAGTATATTTTGAATATCAGCAAGATGAAAAAAGAACGGCTGAGTGGCTATCAAGAGTATCTGTGGATTGTAATATTCTTGATAATCCATCTGCAAAAAAAGAATTCAAACAGGACATAAAAAATCTGAAATCATACGAGGCAGTTATTCTGTACAATAACTGCCTAAAAATGCTATCATTTTGGAATTGTTTTGCAAACTTAAGAGAGTTCCTTACTTTATCAATTGTGATGGATGCAATGATATTGAGGAATCAAATCCTCTAAAGAAAGCATTAAAATGCTTTTTGATGCGAGGGGCAGCTGGTTATTTTGCGGGTGGCCAATCTGCAGTGAAGTATTTTGAATACTATGGGGCAAATCGCAAAAGAATACATTTGCATAATTTTACTTCACTCCATCAGGAAGATATTAATAAGAAACTCTTGTCTAATGCTGAGAAAAACTGCCTGAAAGAGAAAATCGAGATGACTGGAAAATTTAATGTTGTTACGGTTGGCAGACATATTGAATGCAAAGGTTTTGATATTGTACTGAAGGCAGCAGAAAAAATTGGCGAATCCGTAGACTTTTACATTATCGGTGGTGAACCGTCTGCGGAAAATAAGCAGTATAAAGAATCACATAATCTTTCAAATGTTCATTTTGTTGATTTTTTAGGCAAGGATGAACTAAGAGAATACTACAACGCAGCAGATCTTTTTGTGCTTATGACTCGTGGCGATACATGGGGGCTTGTAATCAATGAGGCTATGGCAAATGGCCTTCCAGTTATAACAACGAAGCGATGCGTGGCGGGCGTAGAACTTATTAAAGACGGAGAAAACGGCTACATTATTGATGTTGATGATACAGAGGCGTTAGTAAATAAGGTCTTAATGCTAAGGGATAATGAAGAGCTATGCAGACAAATGAGTTTTGCAAACATTAATAAAATGCAAACAAATACGATTGATCAAATTGCAAAGGATCACATTCAAGTGCTTGAAAGCTTCTTTAAGAAAAGAAGCAGTAAGTAGAGGAAAAATAAGTGAAGTATTATATATAGATATAGAAACAGGGGGACATCATCAAACATATCTGAAAGCGTTGATGGACATTCCTGGAAAGGAAAATGTTCTTGTTCTTCCTGAAAAAATAGAAGGGCTTAATGCAAAACAGTATGTATTCCGGAAAACAGATTTTTTTAACAAGAAACTGCTGGAATATTATAAGTGGACAAAAGAAGTCAAAGGCATTATAAAAACAGAAAAGCCAGATGTGGTTCATTTCCTGTACGGAGATGTGTTTTATAAGTATTTTGGGTTAGGACTAGAAGGACTAAAAAAGAAACACAAGGTTGTCAATACAATTCACGCACTCAAAAAGGGAAAGATTGGAATTGTAAGCCTTAAGAGAATCATGCACTTGTCAAGCGTTGGTGTTGTACATACAGATGCTATTTTTAATGAAGTTAAAGATGCAGGAATTGAAAATGTTGTGCATATTGAGTATCCGCATTTTTCTACTGGATATGACATTGATAAGGTGGGAGCACGGAAATATTATAGCCTGAGCGAAAATGCCTTTGTACTGGGATGCATTGGAGGAACACGGTTTGATAAAGGACTGGACATTTTACTCAAGGCATTGCAAGGCGTGACTGGTGATTTTGAGTTACTTATTGCTGGAGCAGAGGATGCTATAAAGCGTGAGAAAATTGAAGAACTGGCAAGACCATATAGAAACCGAGTAAAGCTATATCTCGATTTTTTTAACTGATGAAGAGTTTGAAATGGCGATTCAGGCTGTAGATGCAATTGTACTGCCATATCGGAAAACTTTTAATGGAGCCAGTGGTCCTTTAGGTGAAGGTGTGGCTAAAGGAAAAATGATTATTGCAGCAAACCACGCAGTCTAGGAGATATAGTTGAAAAGAATCATCTCGGATATACGTTTGAAAGCGAAAATATTGAAGTCCTTAAAAAAGTATTAAATATGGCAGTGCAAAGGACAAATTATACATATGATGAAAAAGCAAATGCGTATAAAAATAAATTGTCGATAAATGAATTTAAAAAACAGTATTGCAAACTGTATTTCTGAAGGGAAATGCTATGAAAATTAAATTAGGATCGTTTAGAGAAAAAATTACATATTTGCTTTTTGGGGGGTGCCTGTTTTGCGCATCAATGTATATGTTTGAAAGCTATAGTGGAATGGTTTCAAGCATACTACTGCTAACGCTGTCTATTTTAATATATTTATTCAATATAAAGCCATTAGCTAAAAGTCAGATTTTGAACTGTCTGATCATCTTATCATTCATTATGTTTTCAATGGTGGTGAATTGGTCGTTTGCATCAATTGATATTCGTACTGTTGTAATAGTTATTTCTTCGTATCTTGTAATACAAAGTTTTTCTTACGAAGATTTTTTGAAAAAGTATACAGACTGCATAATGGTAATAGCGTTATTTTCGATTGCTGTATATTTTCTGTATAAAGTTGCCCTGGAGCATTTGGAGCATTTCCACGACATCTTTGGAGAAATCATAGCGTTTTATTTGTCAATTTGTGGCTCTCTGTTGTGCCAGTTGGTATGCAGGATTATTTCAGAAACTTTGGTATTTTCTATGAACCCGGCATTTTTCAATTTTATTTAAATATAGCTTGTTAATAGAACTCTTTTCAAACAAAAAAATAAATGTATTTAGAGTTCTTGTGTTGACGGTTGCTGTGATTACGACATTGTCTACAAATGGATATATTAGTATAGTTTTGGTGTTTTTTGCGTACGGACTTTTTTGTGATATTAGGCTCTGAAAATAGAGATAAAATATATAGAAAAATAGGATTCTTGTACTGCTATCAGTAATTGCGATAATTTTTGTCGTTTTAATAGATAAAGGCATAATCGGAAGCAGAGTGTTTATGAAATTCTCATCAACTAAAACAAGTGGAAGTTATTACGATCGAACTAATGCTATTAGTTATGCGCTTTCAAAAATATTTCAAAATCCATTGTTAGGTGTAGCTGCAAGAGGAATCGAAGATTCGTATAATGCAACGTTTACGCCATTAAATTGGATGATGCTTTATGGAATAGTTATCGAGGGATACGCTTTAGTTGGATACAGCAAAATGTTTTCTAGGCTAACATCCAATAGGTGGTTGAAGATTTTTGTTGTTGCTGCAGCGTTTTCAACAATTTTGACACAAGATCTTTCATTTGAATGGATTGTATGGTGCTTTATATTTTGCGGGATTAAAAATGGTGTTAGCAAATATAATGAGAAAAGTGAATTATATTAATAAAGAAAGTATGAAATCAAAAATTAAAACAAACAAAGTACTCCAAGCTGGCATGGGGTACACGATTGGAAATTATTTATTAAAGGGAATCAATCTAATTACCTTGCCCATATTTGCCAGACTGATGAATAAAACAGATTATGGTCTGTTTAACATATATATGTCTTATGAGGGAATATTTGTCATCTTGATAGGAGTGACACTGCATAGTAGCTTGAAAAGTGCAAGATATGAGTTCAAAAATGAATATAGAAAATATGTATCATCAATTGAGATTGTTCCTATGATAATGCTGGCGGTTGCATTATTGATTGTAAATCTATTTTCAGGCTCGGTTACACAGGTGACGGGATTAAATCTTCTGACATTGGATCTACTGATGATTCATAGCTATTGCAGTGCGTTACTTCAGTTTTATAATGCGGATCTTAGTATAGATTATAAATATACTTCTTTTTTGAAAATTGCATTTTTCAACACTATAGCGAATGTGCTGATATCTTTGATTTTGATGACAACGGTACTCAGCAGCAAAAGATATGCAGCAAGAATAGCAGGGTGTGTTGTGCCACTTGTTTTAATATGCATCTATATTTTGTTTAAGCTGTTTTCTTCAGAGAAACCTAAATATAATAAGACATTTTGGAAGTTTGGCGTTAAGTATAGCTGCCGATTGTTCCACATGGATTATCTCAAATTGTTCTTTCACAGTTTGATAGAATCATGATTAACAATATGGTTGGCGTTGCAGAAGCTGGTATCTATAGTTTTGCGTTTAATATTAATACCATTATACAAATACTGGTTAATTCGCTAGATACAGTTTATGGACCATGGTATTACGAAAAGGCCGACAAAAAGGAATTCAAGCAAATTAAAGAAGTATCTACGATTTATATGTATGCTATGTGGTGCGTGGTTGTAGCAGTAATGCTTGTGGTCCCAGAGGTAGTACTTATTCTTGGAGGAAAAGAATATTACGAGTCGAGAATAGTTGTATTACCGTTGTTAGCATGTACCTTCTTTACATTTTTGTACTTACTTCCATCGACAACAGAGTATTATTTGAAGAAAACTTGGAATATTGCATTTGCAACGTCTTGTATTGCTGTACTGAATATTATTCTGAACTACTTCTTTATTAAACAGTTTGGGTATATTGCTGGTGCGTATACAACTTTGTTTTGCTATATCTGCTACTTCTTATTCCACTACCTGATGGCAAAGAAACTGATCGGATTTCAACAGTTTGATACAAAAATCATTGTGATTTTAGCAGTTCTGCTGTTTGCAGTACTGGCAGTTTGCTATGTACTGTTGGATCTCTTGGTTGTTAGATGGACTCTTATGATAATTTTTGTGTTAGTAAATGCGCTTTTGTTGCTGAAGATGTACAAAACAGGAAAACTCAAGGGATTAGTAGGAGAAAAGAATAATGAATAAAGAAGATTATCTTAGAACTGAAATCAGAGACGGATATCAGGTTTCAGTTACAAGAAAAAAAGTTTGGTTATGTGAACTGGAAATGGCGATATGGTTTTGCAATGTATGCGAAAAATATGGTTTGAATTATTTTCTGATTGGAGGAAGTGCAATTGGTGCAGTTCGTCATAATGGATTTATTCCATGGGATGATGATCTGGATATCGGTATGCTACGAAGTGACTTTGATAAATTTAGAAAAGTGTCGATAAGAGAGCTTCCGAGCAACTATAAAATCGAATATGGTGTATTAAAAAACAAAGTATTTAGTTCGTTACTGCGAATTCGCAATAATGATACAACCGGAATTATTGTTGATGAATATGAGCAAAATGCGCTTGGTGGTGGTATTTTTATTGAGTTATATCCATTTGATAATGTTCCAACTGGTATAAAAAGAAAAGTGCAGTTGGCAAAATCTAGTATGCTTTTTCTAGCATTGAATAATTGGAATCGAAAAAAAACTTTAGTGGAATAAAGAAATTGATTATCAGTGGGCTAAAAATGTTTCCGATTGAATCTGTTTGGCGAATGTATGAAAAAATAATACAAAATATTCTGGTAAAAAACAGAATATGTGGATACTGTAGCGTTGCCATCCTATGCGAAACAGGGAATTCATTTCTATAAGAAAACAGATGTACAGCAAACAGTTTCACATAGCTATGAATTTATAGACTTGAATATCCCTAAAGGAAATGATACGTGTTTGCGGCAACAATATGGGGATTATATGGAACTACCGCCGCTTGAAAAGCGCGGAACACATCATGATTTTATTGTTTTTTACGATCCAGATAGATCTTATCTGGAATATAAAGATAGTGAGATATTGAAGAAATACTTTAATGGCGATATTTCAGTAGAGCTTCTTTAAGAAAATAGGGGTATTGGATGATGTTATGTGAGAAATATAAAGAACAATTCTTGCAGCCGGAAGTTAGGTGCGATACATATATAGGAATTGAAATGAAACAGGTGTGGTTTGCAGAGTTGCAGCTGCTGGAAAAATTTATAGATGTTTGTAATAAGCATGGTTTGTCATACCAATTAGTGGGAGGCAGTCTATTGGGAGCGATCCGTCATAAGGGATTTATTCCTTGGGATGATGATATTGATGTAGGAATGCTCCGCCCTGATTATGATCGCTTTGTGCAATTGGCAAAAAATGAGTTGGAAGCACCATTTTTTTTTGCAAACACCTTTGACAGATCCGGGTCGAAATATAGACTATGTTCAAATTAGAAACAGTGCAACAACAGCAATCGATTTGAGATATGTTGACGATCATAATACATTTAATCAGGGGATTTTTATTGATATTTTTCCGATTGATGGGGTTGGATCAGATGAAGTATTGCAAAAGCAGGAAAAGCAACAGCAATTTATCAGAAGAGTTTATGGAAGTGCCTTTAAGACGAATGCTACTGGAAAAGCAAAAATAAAGCACTATGTTTCGAATGCTATTTATAAGATTGCAGGTTCCCAAAATATTGATAAAAAGAGAAATGACATATTTAGAAAAGTCGGTATTGAATCGAGCAATGAAATAGGTCTGGTTAGCTTTCTATTCAATAATAATCGACGAAATTACTGGAAGAAAGAATGGGTCTTGAATTGTGAGAATGTTCCATTTGAATTCTTAAATGTTACGGTTCCGATAGCTGCTGACGAAGTCTGACGAAAACATATGGTAACTGGCGAATGTTTGAAAAGGGAATGGCGATGCATAGTGGCATTGATTTTGATGTATCAAAGTCATATATGGAAGTTTTGAGAGACAAGTATCACTATGAAGAATTTAAATCATATAACAGTCAGAAAGGGAAAAAACTTGATTACGAAACTAAACGGGGGGGGTACTACGCCCCATTACTCCAAATGAAAATCAAACAATTTATGATATGCTACAGGGCATTGATAGAAGGGAAAATGATTTTACAAATGATGTGAAAGATATGCCATATGAGGAATTCCCCGGAATGGTGCAAATTGCAGTATGAGTATGCAAATTGGAAGGTTGCTTCCGGCCGGGTATGTACCACAAAGTATTTATTGGCTGTATATTGATGGAGAATCCTGTAGGTGTTGGAAAAATACGTTGGAAACTTACAGAAACCTCACGAGAAGCAGGCGGTAATATTGGATATGCGATTTCAAGACAGTATCGCGGACATGGATATGGAACAATACTGTTAAAGTCACTTATTGATATTGCAAAATCTGGAAATTGTCCGGAGCTTTTGGCTACTGTGAAAAAATATAATTACGCATCAAAACGTGTGATGGAAAATGTAGTGGAGAACTGGTAAGAGAAACAGACGAGCGTTGGTATTATAGGCTTGGATAAAATAAACGAAAGGAGGAGAAACAGTGGTCAAAGTAATTACCTATGGAACATACGATATGTTGCATAGAGGACATATTAGACTTCTTGAAAGAGCAAAAGCATTGGGTGATTATCTTATTGTTGGTGTCACAGCTGATGATTTTGATAAAACTCGAGGAAAGATTAATGTACAGCAATCTTTGATGGAGAGAATAGATGGAGTAAAGTCCACAGGATTGCTGATGAAATTATTGTTGAGGAATATGAAGGGCAAAAAATAGATGACATCAAAAAGTATGATGTTGACATTTTTACGGTTGGCTCTGACTGGAAGGGTAAATTTGATTATCTGAATGAATATTGCAAAGTTGTCTATTTGGAAAGAACACAAGGTGTATCAAGTACAGAAATTAGAGAACAGAAGAGACAGCTTCGCATGGGACTGGTTGGTGAATCGAAATATTTGTGTAAATTACTCAAAGAGAGCACATATGTAAATGGATTGAGTATAGAGGCAATTTATTCTGATTCATTGGATGATGTGCCGGTTGAACTTAAAAAAACTAAAAGACGGTAACGGACAAATTTAGAATGTTTTTTATAAATGCAGTTGATGCAGTTTATATTAGATCCTTTCCTACAAAACATTATGAGCAGATAAAAAAAAAGTATTAAAATGCAGGAAAACATGTCTTATGTGAATCTCCTATTACACTAGATAAGCAGCAGTGTAAAGAACTCTTTGAATTGGCACAAGCAAAAGGCTGCATTCTGATGGAGGCAATAAAAACTGCGTATAATACTGCATTTTCACGTCTTGTACTGTTGGCTAAAAGTGGAAAATTGGAGATATTGTATCAGTTGATGCTACCTGCACTAGTTTAAAAGAACTTGCGGCAAATGAAGTTGAAAAACTTACCGTATGGAATAGTGCGTTTGACTGGGGACCTACAGCTATGTTGCCGGTCTTTGAAATTTTAGGTACAAACTATAAGCTTAAAAGGATTGTAACACATTACATTGATAAAGAAAGAAATTTTGATGATTTTACAAAAATGGATTTCACATATGATAATGCGGTTGCATCAATTAAGGTTGGAATGGGAGTGAAGTCAGAAGGAGAACTGATTGTATCGGGTACCAAAGGATATATTTATGTTCCAGCTCCGTGGTGGAAAACAGACTATTTTGAACTACGTTATGAAAATGCAGCGGATAATCGGCGATATTTCTACCAGTTGGATGGGGAAGGAATTCGGTATGAATTAGTCGCTTTTGTACGAGCAATTGATAATGGTCGTATGGCACGATATATTGAAGAATATGTTTCTGAAGCGATTTCTTCGATTGTAAGTGATTTTCATAATGGTATAGATGTTATTGCAATTAAAAATTGAGGAGGATATAAAAATGTATTATTTGGATAGTAGGGTAGAAAATCTGTATAGAATTTTTGATCAGAATGCAAGGAAGGATTATCTTCGATTAGATTTGAATGAGAATCCTGGTGGTCTTCCGCAGGAGTTTATTGATGATGTTCTTAAAAATGTTACACCGCAGTTTGTTGCACAGTATCCGGAAACGTTACATTTCACTGAAGTTCTGGCGAATCATCTCGGAACGGACATTTCTCATATTTGCCTGACAAATGGTTCGGCAGAGGGCATCCGTTACATCATTCAGGCGTTTACCTCAGTAAATGGACGTATTGTCGGTGTTGTACCATCCTATTTTATGTTCCAGGTTTACTCTGAAATGTATGGACGTAATTTTGTAAAGGTTCCATACAAAGAAGACTTGAGTATGGATGTTAATGATATTATTCGTGAAATGACAGAGGATACACAGCTTTTAATTTTATTAAACCCGAATAACCCAATGGGAAATGTATATTCGGATGATGAGTTTGAATCTATAATGAAGGTGGCAAGGGAAAAGCAGATTACGGTATTAGTTGATGAGGCATACCATTATTTTTATCCGAAGACATTTATTAAATATGCATTGACAGAGGATCATGTGTTTATCACTAGAACATTTTCCAAATTGTTCTCTATGGCTGGTTGTCGTTTAGGTTACGTTGTTGGTTGGTCTGATGGTGTTAAAATGGTGCAGAAGATGTGCACACCACATAACACAAATGCATTTGCTATGTTATTTGCAGAAAAAGTATTAACGACACCGGGAATGCTGGATTCTTTGATTGGAAAATTTGAGAATGGAAGAAAGTATCTTGTTGATTCTTTGGATAAAAATGGGTATCGCCATAAGGGTGAAGCTGGCAACTTCATTTTTATTGAACCTAAGACAGATGCACAGGCTATCGTGGATAGAATGAAAGCAGAAAAGAAAATCTTGATTAAGGCTTATCCAAATGTTGGTGAGTTTGGTAATTGTTTACGTGTATCAATTGGAGAAGAACGGTATATGAAGAAATTTATAGACGCATTGCTTGAAATTGATCAATAAATAAGTTGCCCCATAAAGTAAAGATAAAAAACATATAAAAGTTTTATTAATGTACGATAAGATGGATTTGGACAAAGCGTTGTAAGTACAGTGAAGAAGTAGAAGAAGTGTTGGAATAGATATTCCGGCACTTCTTCTATGTGCGGATTGACGCGGAAGGTACGCTACTGACCACACGTAATGAGAACAGTAACACAACACCTGCGAAACACCAAATCATTAAAAAATTCAGCTCGCAATAATAGAATTCTCATGTTAATCTAATACCACGCAGTCATCATTCTGATGAACTGCAA
>ENA-OQIO01001045-OQIO01001045.1-human-gut-metagenome-genome-assembly--contig:-NODE-1045-length-14154-cov-3.054965_pt1 | contig 14154 bp, 15 predicted proteins | sample MGYA00242573_ERZ504737 | MGnify/ENA primary metagenome ERZ504737 (study PRJEB26092, sample SAMD00036203) | human gut metagenome | host: Homo sapiens | study: EMG produced TPA metagenomics assembly of... | reverse complement strand
CTGAAAAAACTCTATCACATGTAAGTATAACAAAGTCAAAAAAATAAGTCAACTCTTCTTTTCCCAAAAAATCTCTACTTTTCTCCGCAATTCTTTATATCCGAATCCAGACTTCCATCTCATTCTCCCTCTGTTTGCCCAGGTATAATAAGGAACAAACTTCAGTTCAACAGCTTCCTTCTCCTTTCTCTTATACACATGATACAGCTCTCCATCCTTTTTCGCTGTATCCACAACCCGGAACCCATCCATCTCCACAACTTTCACCGGATTACCACAGATCTCACTGTCCTTGATCTCATACTTACCATCCGGATTCACTTCTAAAAGATGCAGCTCCTTGCCATTATCCACTTCTTCCAGACAGTACACGATCGGTCCACGTAATACTGCAACTTTTCCTGCATCCTCACGTACCTTCTCATCTGCCTCCATCAAAAGCAACGACATGGAAAAATGAAGTTTCAGAACATCTTTTTCACTCCAGGCTTTCTTCACATACAGATAACCGTCCTTTTCAGACATTTCATCCTTCTCAATGCCATCTACAGTATAATTTCCACCACACCAGTCCGGAATACGAAGTGCCAGTACAAAATCTGTATCCTTTGCTTCCACAGCGATCTCCACATTTCCATCCCATGGCAATTCAGAAGTAATCGCTACATTCACATCCTTATCTCCCACCTTTTTGGTCAGTTCACTGCCCATATAAAGATGAACAAATAAAGTATCCTCTTTCTCTGTATATGCATAAGAACCGATAGAGCTTACCAGACGAGCCAGGTTTGGCGGGCAGCATGCACATCCAAACCATTTCTGGCGAACCGGTTTTACATGGAATTTTCTCTCATCTTTGTGGCTGGCCTCCGGCAGAACTTCCAGAGGATTTACATAGAAGAAACTCTTTCCGTCCAGAGCCATTCCACTTAGGATTCCATTGTACAAAGCTCTTTCCATAACATTGGCATATTTTGCATCCGGCTTGATCTCCAGCATTCTTCTCGCAAAAAAGACAAGACCGATAGAAGCACAGGTTTCCGCATACGCTGTATCATTCGGCAGATCATATGGAAAGGAAAATGCCTCACCAATATGCGTACCACCGATACCTCCGGTAATATACATTTTTTCATTTGCCATACTGTCCCAGAGCTTTTCACAGGAACTGTACAGGGTTTCATCTTCTGTCAGTCTTGCAATGTCTGCCATACCGGAATACAGGTATACGGCACGTACTGCGTGACCTACCGCTTCATCCTGCTGGCGTACCGGCAGATGAGCCTGGTTATAAAATAACGCAGATCATTTTCAAGACCTTTTTTCACTTCTTCCGGATGCTCTTTATCAAAATAATAAGGTCGTTTTCCACGCTCATCGATAAAAAACTTGCTCAATTCCAGATATCTTGGCTCTTTTGTCACCTCATAGAGACGTACCAGTGCCATCTCTGCAATCTCATGTCCCGGATATCCCTTACATTTTCCTTCTTCCGGACCAAAATGAGCTGCTGCATAATCTGCAAAACGAGCTGCTGCTTTCAACAATTTGTCTTTTCCGGTAGCTTCATAATATGCAACGGCTCCCTCGATCAGATGACCCATACAATACAGTTCATGATGATCCTTCAGATTTGTGAAAATCTTATCTTTTCCATTGATAATATAATAAGTATCCAGATATCCGTCATCCTGCTGAGCTGCACACACGATATCGATGGCTCCGTCTGCGATTGCCTCCAGTTTAGGATCCGGATGCTGGGTCAGAGAATAACCGACTGCTTCGATCCATTTGGAAAAATCTGAATCCTGGAATACAAAACCATAAAACTTATCTTCCGGATGATTGGGATCTTCCGGTAATGATTCAAATCCACGGAATGTATATTTGGGTTCTATAAAAGCTTTGCCCTGCTCTTTTCTCTCTTTATTCTGTTTTCCCGCTACTTTAAAGTTTCGCATACAGAAACTGGGAGCTGCTCCCTCCACCTGGTCATTCAGGGCTGCCCACTGGTACGGAATCACTTCCTTACGTACTACTTCCATCTCCTGCTTCCAGAATTTGTCATTGATCTTCATGCTGCGCAGTGACAGCGGACGAGAATACATATTTTTCTCCATTTGCAATACCGTTACTGAAAACTTATAAAAAGTTATAAACTTTTATGTTTCATTCCTGCTTCAGCGAGCATGCTTTTGAAGATATAAATATCAATCTACTCACAAGTTCTTGTACTCTCCACAGGCGTAAATTCCGGACTAACGTATCCGTACATATTTGCATTAACGTTTCAGTGTCAGCTTGCAAATCTTTCTCCATAAGCCTTGAGGTTTATAGATGCCTGGAAATCTCTGTCAATCCTATTCCCACACTCACATCTATAAATTCTGTCAGATAACTTCAGATCTTTTTTTATGTTTCCACAACAGCTGCAAAGCTTTGACGATGGATAAAACCGATCAGCCACAATAAGCTGGATCCCTTTATCACTGCACTTATATTCAAGCTGTTTTCTAAACCTGAAAAATCCCTGTTCCTGAACTGCTTTGGATAAATGTCTGTTTTTCATCATTCCGCTGACATTCAGATCTTCAATACATATAAATCTTGGTTTTCGATTTACGATCTCAGATATGGTCTGATTCAAATAGTTTTTACGGATGTTTGTTAATCTGTGATCTCGTTTTAATAAAAGTTTTTCCTTTTTGATTACATTATTTGTTTTACAGTATCTTTCTCCTCTCTTATTTTTCTCGTAAGAACGAGAGATACTACGCTGTAATCTGCGTTTCTGTTTTTCTAGTTTCTTTACTTTCTGACTCTTATTAATGTTCTTATATTTTACAGCATCAGAGCAGACAGCCAGATCTTTGATTCCTAAGTCTATGCCAACCCCATCATCATTAAGCGTTTCCCTGCAATCAGGAAATTCCACACATACACTGATCCACCAGTTCAATCCGTCAAAAGATATTCTCGGATTCATATATTTAGCATCTGTAGGAATGCGTCCATGTTCTGCAAGTCTTACCCAATTCATTTTTTGTTTATTTGCTTTCCTGCCGGAGGAAAAGCCTTCAAATTTAACGTGGGTATTACTGAATCGTATCTTAACGTTGTCCTGATAGAACTTCGGCATGGATCTCTTTCTGGACTTGAATCTTGGGAATTTTTGCAAACCCTTGAAAAAGTTCTTATAAGCAGTACAGGCATCTTTGATTGCCTGTTTGGTTACATTATTTGAAATACTCAGTAACCATGCATATTCATCAGAATGTCTAAGCTTTGTAAATTCTTTTCTGAGTTCTGCATCTGGAATAAATCTGCCACCTTTTTCATAATTTTCTTTTTCCCTGGCCAAAGCCAGTTATAAGCAAATCTTGAAGCACCTGCGTACTGAAACATCTTAGTTTTCTGTACATTGTTTGGTATCAACATTACTTTTATGGCTTTTACCATCTGTTTCCTCCTGTATCAGTTCCCTGATAAGTTTCCTGGCTTTGTTCGCTCGTTTTCCTTGTAATTTGCAACTGAATACTGTGATTATTTGAACCAGATCTTCAACAAGTTCCTGCTGTTCAGATTTTTCAGTATTATCAATAATCTCAATCTCACAATTATAAAGTGAAGCGATATATTCTATCAACTCAAAACCAAATCGCAATAGCCTGTCTTTATATAAAACAACAACCTTTTCAACCTGATTTTGAGAGATTCGTCTAATCAATTCCTGAAGCCCTTTTTTCTTATAATTAATCCCGGAACCGATATCACTTATTATCTCAAACGGCTGCCCTTTTGCTAGAAGATATGTCTTGACATTATCAATCTGTCGTTCCAAATCATCTTTTTGTTTATGGCTGGAAACACGACAATATCCAATTGTAATGCGATTTTTAGGCTTTACAGAGTTGCTCATCGGAATAATATCTATAGCCACTTACTGTAGTATGATGCGGATGAAGTTTTCCATTGGCATCCCAATTTCGTAATGTCTGAGCAGATACGCCTATAATTTTTGAAAATTCATGTATAGAATAATATTTACTCAAAGTATCAACTCCTTTCAATAATATTCTACTCTAATATTTTATAAATCTTAACACCAACTTATATGATTTTATAATTTATATTTAACTGTTAACAACCTCCTGTTTCCGATTATACTTATGGTACGGATTTTTATTATTTCGTAACTGTCAGTATCGTCGCTGTTTTTTATTTCGACTTTGTAACTGTTCAGTAGCTGCCATCAACGATGGCTTCTGCGATGAGTTTCATCTGAGCAAAGCTTTTAAAAAGCATTTTGGATTGTCACCCGCTCAATACCGGCAGCTTCATGGCTGAACCTGCATCTTTTCTTCCAGTTTTTTCACTGTATATGCGACTTTTTCCTTTGTATCCTCCCGGCTGTAGTACCCGTTCTGCGATCCGCCGGATATAATCCTGCTCCTTTATGATCTGATAAGTCTCCGGAAAATTAATGTCGAAGTACAAAGCAAGATACGACATCCAGTAATCCATTCCGGTTTTTCGATCTGCGGAGAGGACAGATTTTTCTGCCTTGCAGGACTCCCACACCTTTGGGATATGGGCTTGCGCCACTGTCTTTTCATCCATATCCAGAAGTGTTTCCATGGATTCTTCCAGTTTTACTCTGCAGTTATCCAGCTTATCCGCATCCCTGATCAGTCTGGCATGCAGCAATGTCCGTTCATCTTCTATACCTTCCAGCTTAAAGTCACTGTGTTTTGCGATTGCCACACAGATCAGCTGATCAAAGGACGGATCTTTTACAAACCGACGAATCATCTGCTCCGGTCCAAAAAGAAGATCTGCTCCGTACATCGCATGATCCATAGTCCCCGGCTCAAAGCTGTGAAATCGTTTGATCTGCTCAAATCTTCCTATATCATGAAGCAGGCCAATGATCTTGGCCAGCTGAACGTCTTCCTCTCTCAGATGCATCCGGGTAGCAATCTCCTCTGCGGCATCCACCACACAATAGGTATGTACGATTTTCAGATGAATCTTGTCATCTGTTCTGTCATACTCATCCAGATACTTTTCAAAAGCTGCTTTTGCCACTTTAAAATCTATATGCAATTCCTGTTTCTCCACCGTTTTTCCTCCTGGTTTACAACAATGCTTCGTACTTCCTTTGCTGCTTACATTTTCACAATCTTCATAATCACCCTATAACGTCTTATGGAAAAGAGACTGCGTCTTTTCCACCCATCAACGCCTTTTTATATTGTACCATATCTTTTCTATATCTTACTACCTAATTTCATCTTCCAAGCTCCCAGAACGCCACCGCACTCGCCGCTGCCACATTCAGAGAATCCACACCGTGCTCATCGGGATCTTCACGGTATAATCACACGCTTCCATCGTCTCTGCCAGAAGCCCTTCACCTTCTGTTCCGAGAATGATCGCCAGTTTTTCCTGCCTTTTCAGTTCATGATCATCGATCTCCACCGAATCATTCCGAAGAGCCATCGCCACCGTTTTAAAACCGATGTTCTGTAACTGCGCCATCCCCTGTGACGGCCAGACTGTTTTTTTATCAAAATACGTCCACGGAATCTGAAACACCGTCCCCATACTGACTCTGGCTGCCCGACGATAAAGCGGATCACTGCATCCTCCTGTCAAAAGTACCGCATCCATATGAAGCGCCGCCGCCGAACGAAAGATAGCCCCCACATTCGTCGGATTCACAACATTTTCCAGAACCGCGATACGCCTTGCTCCACGGCAGATTTCTTCCACTGAAGGAAGTTCTCGCCGTCTCATCGCACACAGCATCCCTCTCGTCATGGCAAATCCGGTCAATTTCCGTAACACCGCATCCTCTGCCGTATAGACTGGAATATCCTCCCACTGTTCCAGAATCTCCACCGCTTCCCGGTCCAGATCCTGATGCGCCATCAGGAAAGATATCGGTTCATACCCCGCTTGCAGAGCCCGTCCGATTACCTTCGGACTCTCCGCAACAAAAATCCCCTGCTTCGGCTCCGCATACCGCAGCAATTCTACCTCCGACAGGCGCGCATACAGATCCAGGTTGGGATCATTGAAATTTGTGATTTCTATATGATTCTTCATGATTTTCTCCTTACTTCTAAAAAAAGGAGGAGAATCTTGCCAGATCTTCCTCCCTCTACTTTCCTTTATTTTTCTTTTTTCACCATCGACACGATACATTCCACATGGCACGATACCTTCTGATTCTGTGCCCGTTCGCGGAAACATATCCTGTCAAAACGGAAACATATCCACACCTCTGATATCGCGCATTCACAGTTTCAAACAGATGCAATCTGTGGCAAAAATGACATCCATATCACGGTCTTGACCATTGAATTCACAGTTTAAATGATGCAACTTAAACTCTTCATAGACTTGTCCCTGTTTGGGAATATGAGAAATCTTCATAGTCAAGTAATGCCGGAAAAAAGCATCCATCACTGTTCCCTGTGTTTCATAAACAAATAATTGTTCCATCCGGTATGTATGTTTTTAATTCTCCAGCAAGCTCATGAAAGGTGTTACAAAATCTATTTCTAATCATATCACGTTTTTCACTGAGCGGCAATATTTTGAACATTAACATTCAGCGAAAATTTGCAATCGCAAATATTTTCTTTTTCATGTCCCGGCTATGACGGAGATCTGGATCTTGCAGCATTTGCGCTTCTGTTCGAGTTTGATGATGACCAGAAGCACATTATGCATCTTATATAATGACAATATGTTGACATCAGGCGTATTTCTGAGTATACTATACTTGAATGGAGGTGTTTTGTATGGCAACAACTAATTTAAATATTCGTACAGACAAGGCAATCAAGGATCAGGCGGAGGAAATCTTCAATGAGCTTGGTCTGAATATGACAACTGCTGTAAATATGTTCCTGAGAACCGCTATCCGTGAGCATGGTATTCCTTTTGAATTAAAACTGGAAGTACCGAATGATGCTACGGCCGCTGCCATTGAGGAAGGCAGAAAAATGATAAAGGATCCTTCTGCTCCGCGTTATTCCAGTATGGATGCACTTAAGGCAACTCTCGACGTATGAAATACGATATTCAGTTTACCACTCAATTTAAAAAGGATTTGAAGCTTGCCAAAAAGCAAAATAAAAATCTTGATAAGCTGTTTGAGGTAATCGATATTCTGGCGAATGGCGGTACGCTGGAAGCAAAATACAGAGACCATGATCTTACAGGCAACTATAAGGGTACGCGTGAGTGTCACATTGAACCAGACTGGTTGCTCATTTATGAGATTCAGAACAACGTTTTAGTACTCATGCTTTACAGGCTTGGTACTCACTCAGAACTATTCAAAAAATAGATTTAAAAACAGAAATAGCAATTCAGAAAGCATCTATCAGTCGGATGACCACTTCACTGTGGAACTTAAGTCCGGACTGAAAACTGATATTGAAGGATAATCCCATAGATGCACGAAACCCTCTCGACCATGATGGCCGGGAGAGTATTTCTATTCAGTAACAATCTCGGAATTATGCTCATTGCGCTTTCTATATTCTGTATCAATATTACTCTCGTTTTAATACATCCTATTATTTCATTAGTTTGTGGATGATTTTTAGCCCCTACTAGTATAATATCCATCCCTTTTTTGATGCGTCAGAAACAATTCTTTGTACAAACTTAACACGCGGATATGTATTATCCAAAATTCTATAACCTAGCAATTTAAATGTTTATGAATTGGTGACTGGATTCCTGTATTAATGATAAGAAGCTTGCTTTCAGAGCATTTGAAAGCAAGCCTCTTAAATGTATTTTTGCACGTAACTGTGAAGGTACTGAACCGTTACGTGTTTTTTATGATTCCACCCGCTGCAGACAGGTAATCACCTCGCAGTGATCTGTGAACGGGAACATGTCCACCGGGCAGATCTTAGTTACTTTGTATTTTTTCTTTGTAAGATATCCAAGGTCTCTTGCCAGAGTTTCCGGATTGCAGGAAATATAAACGACTTTCTTTGGTGCCAGTTTTACAACAGACTGAAGAAATGCTTCGTCGCTTCCGGCTCTCGGAGGATCCATGAAGACTACATCCATTTTTTCACCCTGTTCTGCCATGGAGACCATGAAGGCTCCCGCATCTGCCTGATAAAAACGAATGTTTTTCACACCATTCCCCTTAGCATTGCCGATGGCATCTCTGACCGCATCACGGTTTAACTCCACACCGATCACTTCTTTTGCCTGTTTGGAAGCGATCATGCCGATGGTTCCGATACCGCAGTAGGCATCCAGAACTTTCTCTTTTCCCTTCAGGTCTGCCAGTCGGATCGCTTTCTTGTATAACCGTTCTGTCTGCACCGGATTGACCTGATAGAAGGAATGTGGTGAAATCCGAAAGGTATAGCCACAAAGTTCATCCTGAATATATCCTTTTCCATATAAGACGATATTTCGTTCTCCCAGGATCATACTGGTCTTCTTGTCATTGATATTGAGCACGATGGATGTGATCTCCGGATGCTCTTTTCTGAGAGCCTTCACAAAGTTATTCTTGGAAGGAAATACCGGAGAAGCAACTACCAGAACTACCAGCATCTCCCCTGTCTTTCTTCCTGTACGGATCAGTACATGGCGAAGAAGACCGTAACCACTGTCCTCGTTAAAAATCTTGATCTTAAAAGATTTTGCCAGTTTACGGATGGTCTGGATCACTTCATCGGCTTTCTGATCTTCGATCTGGCAGGATTCGATGGGAACCAGTCGGTGACTGCTTTCTTCGTATCTTCCCACTGCAATATCACCGTTTCTCATATGCTTATAAGTAGCATGGACTTTGTTCCGGTAATAATAGGGATCTTCCATACCAAGGATCGGCTCCGGTTTTCCATAGTCCTTTAACAGTTTTCGTACTTTCTTCTCTTTTTCTTTCAACTGTTTTTCATATGGGATTCCCTGGTATTTACAACCGCCACATTTTTTCTCATAGGGACATTTTACTTTTTCTTCTGTTTTCATCTTTATTCGCCCAGTCCTGCTTCTATGGCTTCCACCATTTTTTTCAGTGCTTCTTCTTCGTCCTCACCCTCGCAGATCAGTTCAATCTCATCTCCGCTTTTGACACAGGCTCCAAGTACACTCAATACACTTTTTGCATTAGAAGTGCCTCCTTCAAAAGAGAATGTGATCTTTGCTTTAAACTGCATCGCTGTCTTACATAATTCTCCTGCCGGACGCAGATGCAGTCCGGTAGGATTCTTTATTGTAACTTTCTTACTTACCATCTCAAAATTCCTCTACTCACTTGTTTTTTCTGCCTGATTCAGCTGTACGGTAGCCTGTACCTCTTCTACCTGTTCATAACCCTCCGGCAATGTTATGGTAACCGGAAGTGTATATTCCCCTGCTGTTTTTCCCGTCAGATCAATAACCGCTTTGATATCTTCCACCTTCAGCGCATTCAGATTTGCTTCCGTTCCTTTGACACGGATAGAAATCTTTTCTTTATTATAACTTACTCTCAGATCGGAACTCAGTCCCTGTACCTGAATTGCATCTGCTTTCAGGTCGTATTCCCGGCTGCCATATGGAAGGATACTGACTTCACAGCTACAGACTGTCCTACTTCTTCCGGAATCTTCAGTTCCTCTTCCTCTGTGAACAATGCGCTGAGTTTTACATTTGCTTCCAGATCGGAATTGATACCATCCACATTGATCAGTTCACCAGGAATCTCCAGAGTATTTCCATTGTCCTCCAGTTTTTTTAGTGCTTCTTCACTTCCGGCGATTGAAATCGTCTCCGGCGTTGTAGTAATCTTATCCACCTGGTATCCTTTTGCCGGAGTACCGCTGTAATTCGCCTTGATCTTTACGTTATCTTTTACCCGCCATAATTTCATAGACACATTTACATAATGATCATCACTGATATTAAAAAACTGCAGATATTCTTCCGACATCGGTTCGCCATTCTGATCGATCAGTGTGATTTTCGCTTTTTTCGTAGCATCTGATGACAACCCGTCTGCCTCCACTGTAGCTACCACACTCTTAATTTTATTTACCACTGATTCCGGACCCTGAATCTGGATCTTCTCCGGATCTGTACTGCATTCTCCTACTACATAACCGTTTGCCGGTGTTCCTGTAGCCATACCGATGATCAGGAATTCCTTCGTGGCGGTATCCTCGATGGTTACCGGTATCGTCTTCGGAATAATGGTCACATCTTCTTCGGAGATTCCGCTGACAGACTTCAGTGTAACCGGTACATACGCCGGCTTGGTATCCATATTCACGATCTGTGTCAGATCCGCCTCCACCGCAATATCCGTTCTTCCCTCAACCACTGATTTTTTTCCGGTTACATAGACCGTTACCGTCTGATATTCATCTGCGATCTGATAGGATTTTCCGGCATCATAGATATATCCGTCATTTTTCACTTCTACCTTTATTCCGGAATACCGTACGTTGGTTCTTACCGGATCGATTGTTCCTGAAACGAGGATCCAGATCACGCAGGCAATCAAAACGGAAATGATCTTCAGGCTGAGATTATTTGCCAGTTTTTTCTTCATGTTTTGCCCGTCCTTTCCATATTCTGGCAAGACCTGTTGTTTCTTTATGGTCTTTGCGTGTCTTCATACTGTTCAGGCGTTCTCTGAGTGCTCCCGGTGTCACACCGATGACAATCTTACCGCCGTACGTATAAGAAACCTTTCCGGTCTCTTCAGAAACAATAATTGTCAGTGCATCACTGACTTCACTGATTCCCACACCGGCACGGTGACGGGTTCCCAGACTTTTATTCAGTTCCAGATTATCTGACAGTGGCAGATAGCAGGTTGCCGATACGATCCGGTTATTTCTCACAATCACAGCTCCGTCATGAAGCGGTGTATTGTGTTCGAAAATATTAATCAACAGCTGGCTGCTGATCAGCGAATCCATGGCGATTCCGGTCTTCTCATACTCCTGAAGAATAATGTTCTGTTCCACAACGATCAGCGCACCGGTCTTTACTTCCCCCATTGCATATGCTGCATGGATCAGTTCACCGATTGTCCGGTCCGTGATACGCTCATCCATCTGCTTGCTGCTGTCAAAAGGAATCAGATTTGACAACATCTTTTTTTCTCCCAGCTGCTCCAATGCACGGCGAAGCTCAGGCTGAAAAATAATCAGCACGCCGGTGATCGCAACCACACTCAGCTGTTGACAGATCCATAAAATTGTATCCATCCGTAAAACAGCTGCAATAATCAGAAAAATACTGACAATCAGAACACCCTTTAACAGTGTATACGCTCTGGTATTCTTGATCCATACCATCAGATAATATACAAAAATCGCAATCAGCAGAATCTGTATGATATCAATAATTCTGATAGAAGACGGCAGTGAAAACTTTGTCATACGCAGATGATATTTGATAAATTCTATAACATTTCCCACTGATTCACTCCCTTTCCCGGTCTCTTATAACAGTAGTATCCACCGGTACTTCTTCCGGTTTCCGTCCACTGCTTTTTTTCATATCTTTTATCTTTGGTACTGCTTTTACATAATAGTAATATTCATCATCTTCAAATTGCAGACGTTCTGTCCGCTTATAATCCACATGAAAGAAAAAGAATTCCAGAATCTCCCCGACAAACACACTGACCATTGTTCCTGCCACCAGTGGTACCACCGGAATCGTTGCCTCAAGAAAAATTCCTCCGGCAGCCATAATGATCATATATGCAATACCGCCGCCAAAAATCGCAATATGCCAGGCATATTCCACTTCCAGTCTGCGTACCACATAGACGATCACCAGAACAGTAACAAATGCAATAATCGTAACCATCATCTCCTGATTTTTCATCAGTCCGTCCGAAAGAAACTGGAGATTCTGTATCTTTTCTTCTTTGTCTGCCCCGGTCAGAACCGAAGCATTGTCAGAAACAAGTTCCATAAAATAATATAAAATCACACCAAAGCCTGCACTTATTGCAGACGAAGGTGTTCTGGTCAGGCCGTAACCGATAGGGATCAGACACGGCACACCAAAAGAAAATGCTACCGGTGTCAAAAGTAATACCAACGCATCCTGGGGTGTAAAGCGCAGATACAGAATCACCATAATCACGATCAGCGCCAGTGCAAATCCTGCAATCTCTATGCCAATATCATAACACTGACCAACGATCAGTCCCATTCCCAAAAACACCATCAGATTCCACGGCATGATAGAACAGATCAGTGAAGCAAGTAACACCACAAAAATCTGATCGAGCCCTTCCACATACGGCAGCAGCCTGTTGATTTCTTCAAATACAAGAAATGCCAGGAGAAACTTAAACAGTACCAGCAGATAGCTTCCATAACTGGCATATAACATTTTCAGTTTTCCCTTCAATTCCAGCAAAGCATTTTCCATCCTGCTGTCCTCCTGTTTATTCTTCTTCCTCTTCGTACAGTGCTTCCAGTTCCCTGAGCCTCCGTTCATAAGCGGCTGCTCCTTTTTGGGCTCTTCCGTACTGGATCGTATGCAGCGTGTAAGTAACCACCGAATACACACCAATCGTCACCAGATATCCGCCAACGATCATCATACCGATCCAGGTTACATTCAGAGTATGTAGATGCTCAGCAAGAAATTCTGCAAAATAAGCTCCCACAAGTAACAAAATCACCAGATATCCGATACTTGCCAGGAAAAAATTGCGAAACAGTGCCAGACCGATATAATCACTGCGATAATACCGGGCAATCCGCAGTTCTTCTTTCCCTTCTCCGCTTTCATATCTTGCCAGCTTCGTCATCAGACGAATCTTTTCTTCCTTCAGCATGTGTACTCACCTGACCGTTTCAACTGTTTTTCGTTATCTCTGATTCTTTTCTATGCCTTTTGGGCAAAATCATACATGATTTATTTTACCATATCTTTCCGTGCATTAAAAGGGACTTTTTAAATTCCTTTACCGATACACAATGTCAGAACATAAACATTTTTCACCCCAACTGCCTTCAATTTTCCGGCAATTGCGTTCGCTGTACTTCCTGTGGTGTAAATATCATCTACAAGAAGAATATCCCGATACATTCCTGCCTCTTTTTTTACAACAAACGCCCGTTCCATATTCTTTTTTCTCTCTTTTCTACTCAGCTCTTTCTGTGCTTTTGTGGATTTTTTCCGCAGTACCAGATCGGTACGAAGGGGTATGGAAAACCCTCTGCTGATTTCCCGTGCAAGGACTTCTGCCTGATTATAGCCTCGCACACTTTTCTTTTTTCTGTGAATGGGAACCGGAAAGATCACCTGTGGATGTACCTGTCGGATAAAATCCGCTCCGTATAATCCCATCAGTCTCCCGAGAAAAATGCCGTATTCTTTCCGTTCTCTGAATTTCAGTCCCATCAGAGATTCTTTCAGTGGATCTTCATAAAGGAACAACCCTTTTGCCCGGGTAAAGGATGGCTCCTGCCGGTTGCAGTCATAACAGTATTCCTGTTCTTCCCGAAGCAGCGGTTTCCCGCATTTTTTACAATTTGGCTCCCCGATCGGTTTCGGCATCCTGCGCCGGCAGCTGTGACACAGGTATTTTTCCATGCTTCCAAGCACCTCATCACAGAATACACACCGCCTCGGATACAGCCAGTCCAATAATTTTTTACTGTTCATTCATTTCCTCGATCCGCTGACGCAGGCTGGTATACCGTTCCTTTTCCTGTTTGTTTCGGATCATCTCTTCAAAAGTCACTTCACTCCCCAGGATCGTCACACAGGTACGTGCCCTTGTAACGGCCGTATACAGAAGATTTCTGCTCATCAGCATCCTTGGACCCCCGAGAAGTGGCAGAATCACTGCCGGATATTCACTTCCCTGAGATTTATGTATTGTGACTGCATAAGCAAGTTCCAGTTCATCCAGCTGTTTAAAAGAATACTCCACATACCGGTTTTCTTCAAAAACAACCGTCAATGTCTCTGCAAAGGTATTGATTTCTTCTATGATACCCATATCACCATTGAAAACACCGACTCCTTTATCCACAGCGATACCGTACTTCCCACGGATTTCCCACTCCAGCTGGTAGTTATTCCGGATCTGCATAACTTTATCGCCCTCTCGAAACAGTCCTTTTCCGGTTTCTT
>ENA-OQIO01001044-OQIO01001044.1-human-gut-metagenome-genome-assembly--contig:-NODE-1044-length-14159-cov-2.100770_pt1 | contig 14159 bp, 22 predicted proteins | sample MGYA00242573_ERZ504737 | MGnify/ENA primary metagenome ERZ504737 (study PRJEB26092, sample SAMD00036203) | human gut metagenome | host: Homo sapiens | study: EMG produced TPA metagenomics assembly of... | reverse complement strand
AAAGAAAAACAAAAATCCTTTCAGAACTATTTTGGGTGCTGCGTTTGGCTCGGAAAAACTGAATAATTACATAAATAACAACCCCTCAGTTGAACTTCACCCAATTAATTACGTAAACAATCCATCTGTCATTGCTCAAAATGACAATATGGTTTCAATAAATTCTTGCTTACAAATTGACCTTTTAGGTCAGGTAGTATCCGACACCGTAGGGTTAAACCAATACTCAGCCGTAGGCGGTCAGGTTGACTTTGTTAGGGGTGCTACAATGAGCAAGGGCGGACGTTCTATAATTGCTATGCCTTCAACAGCAAAAAAAGGCTTAATATCAAGAATTGTTCCGTTAATAACCGAGGGCAGTGCGGTAACTACTCCCAGAAACGACGTTAATTATGTTGTTACTGAATACGGTATTGCACAGCTTAAGGGCAAAACATTAAAAGAGAGGGCTAAGGCTCTTATTAAAATAGCACATCCGAAATTCAGACCTTATTTGATTTTGGAATTTAAAAAGCGTTTTAATGAAGAACCGTTTACCGGTGAAGAAATGGAAAAACAGCGCAGTGAAATAAAAGACTATTTAGTTGATACCAAGGAGTCACTTAAAGAGAGTGTTGCGTCAATCATTTCAAAAATCAAAGAATAGTTTTAAGGAGAATCAAATGGCAAAGGTAAAAGAAGAGCATTTCGGTATTGCAAGAAAAATCGTATCAAATATGACATCTGAAAGCTGGGAAACAATCCCCCACGCTACTATGACATACGATGCTGATGTTACAGAGCTTTTTAAAGAATGTAAAAAACTTAACGAGGGCGTTACCGACAAAACAAAGAAAATCACTATCAACACAATTATGCTTAAAATAATTTGTGAAGGCTTAAAGGCGGCGCCGAAGATGAACACTCATCTTAAATTTAATAGAAAACTTGTAAGAGGCAAGCTTATTTATTTTGACCATATTGACATTTCAATGCCAATGATTTTGCCGTCAGGTTTAATGATGACAGTTAATATGCACGATATGGGCAATAAAACTCTTACGCAAATGACAGAAGCTATTAATAATACAGCTATGCGTGCAAAGGGTTCGGATATGAACGAGGTTATGTTTGAGGTTTCCCTTGATAATACATTGACGGGTCTTAAGCAAGGCAAGATTTTGCAAACAATTCGCAGGCTTGTAGGTTCAAAAACAGGAAAGCACAAAGTAAAAACTCTTTCCGGTCAAGCTAAAAAAGACTACTATTCAATTCCTATAACAAAGCGTCTTACCAAGCATGACATTGAGCAAGGTACGACAACAATTTCAAACCTCGGTTCGGTTTATCGTGAACAAAAAGGTATGTGTGCCCTTCTTGAAATCATTCCTCCGCAAACAACAGCGTTTGCTATTAATGCAGCTCAAAAACGACCTACTGTTGTAACAGATGAAAATGGAAATGACAAAATAGAAATAAGACTCATATTGCCTATCACAATTGCTATTGACCACAGAGCACTTGACTACGGCGATGTTGTTCCGTTTATGAGAAAGCTTGATGAAATATTTGACAATCCGTCAATAATTCAAAGTTGGAAATAAGTATATAATATTGACTAAATTATAATATTGTGGTATTCTTTTATCGGAGATTGAGTTACAGCTCAACTCTAAACGTAATGGGTGCTTGACTTTTTATAAGTCAAGTGCCCTTTTTATGATTAAAAAAAACGGTGCAACCCATTTTGAGTTGCACCGTTTAAATTTCAATCTAAAACATACTTATATAGTATTGACATTATTGAAAGTCACTGTAATTTTTAAATATGTTAGATAGATTTAAGAAGAGCCGGAAGTCTTGTAAGAGCGCCACCGAGTCTCCAGAAAATTTTGTTAAAGCCAACAAAACTTGATTCATCATCATTAAGCATCATAAGAAGACCTTCAGCCATTGCAGGTGAAAATACTCCCATACTCATAGCAATAAAGTTACGAATAGGAATTTGAGTAGCCATAGCAGCAAGCATTTTGCCGTCGCCGTTGGCGTCAGAGCCCATACCGCTCATAATCTTAGTAATCATATTGCAAAGCTTACCGCCCCACTTTGTATGGCGTGCATCATTAAGGCAGCAGTAAAGGTCAATCTTCTTATTTGTATCAATTTCAGGATTTGGAAGTTCACCATATACAGCGGCTAAATCATCACGAGTGATATTTGCAACATTGTTATAATAATTAGGAGCAGTTGCTCTGTAATCAGGAACTTCAGCCTCAACTGTCGATTCAACATTAACTGTTGCGGTAAGCTTAGGATCACGGCTTGAAGCTGCAACGATAATGTCAAAATCTCCTGATTCAACATACCAATCATTAATATTTACGTTATAGAAAGCAAATGCTCTCTTAGAAAGTTCAATTGTAACTTCCTTTTCCTCGCCTGTTTTAAGGAAAACTTTCTTAAATGCACGAAGTTCCTTAACAGGACGATAAATTGTTGATTCCTTATCAGCAACATAAATTTCAGCAATTTCAGCACCGTCTACGTCACCTGTATTTTAATCTTAAATGAAACAGAAAGAGTATCTGTATCCTTAATCTTATCAGATGAAAGTTTAATGTCGCTGTATTCAAATGTTGTGTATGAAAGACCATATCCAAACGGGAATACAACATCGAGATTAGCTGAATCATAATATCTGTAGCCGATATATACCGACTCTCTGTGCTCTGAAGTAACAGGACCGCCCGGATAGTAGCCGTATGTCGGGTTAGCCTCAAATGATGTTGGATATGTTTCAGATGTTTTACCCGATGGGTTTACAGCACCGGTAAGAATATTAGCTACAGCGATACCGCCTGCCTGGCCGCCGAGACCTGAGTTAAGGAGACCTTTAACTTCATTAAGCCAAGGCATAAGAACAACTGAACCGCCTGCAAGAACAACGACTGTATTAGGATTAGCCTGTGCTACAGCAGATACAAGAGCGTTATGGTTAGCAGGCATATTGATTGTTTCTCTGTCGTAACCCTCACCCTCAAAATCTTCGGTAAGGCCGACAAATACTACTGCAACATCTGCACTCTTTGCTGCTGCAACTGCCTCTTTAGTAAGTTCAGCGTCGCTCTTTCTGTTTTTATCCTTCTTAGTAGGAGCAGACTTATAATAGCCCTGTGAATATGTAAGGTCAACGCCAAGCTTTTCAAGTTCGTCATAAGCATTTGAAAGCATTGTCGGATTAATTACAGATGAACCTGCGCCCTGGAAACGTGGAGCTTTAGCCATTTCGCCGATAACTGCAACCTTCTGTCCTTTCTTAAGAGGAAGAATTTTATCGTCATTTTTAAGAAGTACCATTGAGCCTTCGGCAACCTTCTGCGCAATTGCGTGGTGCGCCTTAGGGTCAAATGTATGCTCCTTTTCAAGAGCAGGCTTTGATTTCATAATAAGATTAACAACATTGTCAACTCTTTCGTCAAGAACGGCTTCATCAAGTTCACCGTTCTTAACAGCAGCAATGATTCTATGCTGATTAAGTGTTCCGGAACTTGGCATTTCAAGGTCAGTACCGTTCTTAAGTCCGGGGATTCTGTCAACAGATGCGCCCCAGTCTGTAACAATTAAGCCTTCAAATCCCCACTCATCACGGAGAATTTCTTGCTGAAGATGCTTATTTTCAGAAGCATAAACACCGTTGATTCTGTTATAAGAATTCATTACAGTCCACGGTTGAGCCTCTTTAACAGCAATTTCAAATGCAGGAAGATAAATTTCACGCATAGTTCTTTCATCAATAACTTCATTGAGAACCATACGAAATGCTTCTTGAGAGTTACAAGCAAAGTGCTTAAGGGATGTACCTACGCCCTTTGATTGAACGCCGTTAATAACACTTGCCGAACACTTACCTGCAAGATAAGGGTCCTCACTGAAATATTCAAAATTACGGCCGCAAACAGGCGAACGCTTAATATTAGTACCGGGTCCCAAAATAGTAGAAACCTTTTCCTTTAAACATTCTTGACCCATTGCCTTCACCCTCTTGTTTTAAGAGGTCTTCATCCCAAGAACAAGATGAAGTGGCAGCCGGTGGGAAACAAGTGGCAGGAACAGAGTTACCAAGCCCAATTCCGCCTTTCTTTTCTTCACCCTCAGCCGGAACATAATCCTTGCCCTTAGCCTTACGTAAACCGTGAGGTCCGTCGGTAATCATAATTTTAGGAAGACCAAGCTCAGGCGCTTCCTCAAGATGCCAATAGTCATAACCTGAAACAAAAGCAGCCTTCTGCTCAAGCGACATTTTTTTAACGATTTGTGGGTATCTCATACACAAAAACGCTCCCTTCGAATTAATAACGCATCTATTATACTATAAAATTTTCATCTTATCAATATAATTTTTGTGCATTTTTACAATTTATTTTATATTTTGTTTAGAAAGTGCATCTTTCATCTATATAATAGCACAATTTTTAAAACCGTATATCAAAAATCATATTTTATATCATAATTCCCGACTAAATCGCTCCTTATAATTATTTTTGAACAAAACAAAAGCCTTGAGTAAAACAAAAGTTAAACTCAAGACTTTTTGCGTAATAACGTGTAATAGTAGCATTACACGGAGGTTGGGCTACATAATATTTTCTTTAACAACGATATTTTCGCCGTCAAAACAAGCAATAATGCCATTTGAATTCATTGTAGCATAAAGCTTGAATGAGAAATGTTTTTAAGTTTATATTTAACGTCGGGATAAACGCCTTTCATTTCATTGCAGAAAATCGCAATTTTAGGCATTAATTTCTTCACCCAATAAAATGAAGTTGAATATAAATATCCGTGATGACCGACTTTGAGCAAATCAACGTTTCCGATTTTATCGGCAATACGCTTTTCGTCACCTGCTTTATAATTAATATCGCCTGCAAGAAAGGCTCTTGATTTACCGATTGTTACGAGAGTTCCGACACTGTTTACATTTTCGCCGAATTTGATTTTTCGTTCTCTGTTCTTGCCGTTGAAAAACTCAATATTAAAGTCACCGAGAACGGTTTTTAATTCATCAAACTCCTCAACAAGCTCAACATTGTTCTTTTTAATTGCGTCGAGCATTTGATTATAGACTTCTGTATTATCCCATCTGACACGCTCAAAGCGGCAAATATTTTGCTCATTGTAAGGCTTTAAATAAGCTGTTTTAACAAAAATGTTCGGGTGATTGATAACAGTATCAAATCCACCGATATGGTCTGAATGGCAATGAGTGCCTAAAACAAACTCAATATTAACGTTTCCGTCTCATCACTAAAATTATCTAACAAATATTTAACAACTATATCCTCGTAGCCTTTTAAATTAAGATGAGGCTTATTCTTAGGAAAATCAGTATCCTCTGCAGAATCTATCATTGCAATTTTTCCATGACTTTCAAGAATAATGCAATCGCTGTGTCCCGTATTTAAAAAATGTATTTTCCCTTCCATTTTTCTCCTCTTATTTAATGTAATTATCATATATGTACTTAACTATCGACTCATTATTTGAGCAAGCAGTATTCTTGGTAATCGACTTGATTTCATCGCTTGCATTTCCTGCTGCTATGGGCAAGCCTGCAAATTCAAACATAGGCAAATCATTTTTACTGTCCCCTGCTGCAATTATTTCATTGCTTTTGGCGCCGATTAACTCGCCGAGTTTTGAAAGTGCCGAGCCTTTTGATACGTTTTCGGCTGTAATTTCAATATTATTAGTCATTGAGGTAGTAAAAATAATATCATCAAAATGCTTTAATTTTTCAAAGCAATTTTTTCTTTCATCCGAATTCTTAAAAAATACATTTAATAATTCTGTTTTATCAAATAAATCAACCGCACTTGATAAATCGTCAATACCTATTCTCGTTTTATCAATTACGTCAATATAATTTTCATCAATTTTATAATAATGATATGAATTTATATTAAGCTTTGACTTATCGGTCTTTGGCTCTTTGTTTTCATAAAATTCAATCATTGTGTCATACGATGACAAAAGATTATAAAGCCTGATTAAAGTTTGCATATCAACATAATGCTCATACACGTTCTTATTTTTCTTTTTATCATATATAACAGAACCGTCGGAGTAGATTATATATCTTATGCTTTGAAAATCACGTAAAGACTGAGGTATTTCATAGAAAGTCCTGCCTGTGCAAAGTGCAAATTCAATACCGTCTTTTGTCATTTGTTCAATTGCATCAAAATTATCTTTAGACACATTTGAATTATCATCAAGAAGTGTGCCGTCAAGGTCACACGCAAAAATCTTATAGCTCATATTATTATCCCAACCAAAAATATATTATAAATTAATTATATTAAATATTGCTACTCAAAATCAAGCCTTTTTCTTTCTGTGAATTACAAAACGATTTAAAGGATACGTCCAAAGAGTAGGAACCGACATAACAACAAGCTTTGTTAAAAGAACAATAAATACGCTGTCGTGACCGCTGTTTTTAATAAGAGTGCCAAGGAATGAGCCAAACCAAGTGTTAAAGGCAATTGTGCAAACAACCATTATTATATAAAGAATTGTTGAAAGAACAGGATTAGCGTCTGCCTTAAAGGTAAGCTTTCTGTTCATAACATAAGCGGCGGCATAGCCGATTGCCGCAGAAATGAAATAGGAATACATATAGCCCTTATACTCAATACCTAAGAACGAAAGAACTTGATTATCTGTTACCGGACTTCGTTAAGCGATTTAAAAATTACATATTGCAAAAGCCAAAAGACCGCAAGCTCCAAAACCGAGGTCGAAGCGCCTGTAAATGTAAATTTTATAAATTTCCAAATTTCTGCGTGTTTATTAACGAATTCAGTTATATTTTCTTTAAATGTGTTTTTATTTTCTACTGTTATTGCTTCGTCTGTATATATAATTTGCGAGTCATTAATTTGTTTCATAATACTAATCAAAATAAAGCGAAAACCGCAAGCAAAGGCAAAAGCCGCTTACGGTATATCAATTTTCAGAGGTTGAATATTGAATTGAAGGAATATCATCATTTTGGCGCCTGCAAAGCAAGCATAACCTGAAACAGTCATAACAGATACAACAAGTGAAATTGCAAGAACTGATGATAAAACCGTTTTAATCTTTTCGCTCATATTTATCTCTCCTTTCCCAAATCGTTGACTAAAGTATAAAACACGCCGATTAAAATATAATCAAGGTAGAGTAAAAAATGAGTAAAAATCAAGGTAAATATTACTTATTATCAATTTAACATAAAATTAAAAATTATTTAACAATAGCATAACAAAAGAAAAATATGCATTTTGGTTATATTTTTATGCTTTTGGGCAAAAGCCCTTGACAAATATATTTATATCCTTTTTAATAAAAAGTAACTATTCATCTAAGGAGAATATTTTGATTAAATTTAAGCCAAAAAATAGCAGTGAAAAATCCATTGATAAAATAATGGAAGATTGCGAGCAATACAGAAAAGATTTAATTCGTTATTGTTATCAATTTTTTGAGTACGAATATGAGTATGCAGAGGATTGTGTTCAGGAGGCTTATGTTGCATTGCTGGAAAGCCTTAATAACGGTGTTGAAATAAAAAATTATAAATCTTGGTTATACGCTGTTGTTCTCAATTACAAAAACAAAGTAATGAAAGATAAAATCAAACGCAACGAATTTATTTTTACTGATAATGAAGAAAAAGATGTAGTGATTGAAAATTTGAAACCGTATAATCCTGATTATATAGACCAAATGACGACCGATAAAATGATTGAAGAACGATGCGTTACATATTAATTTCACAGCTTAATCCTGACGAAAAAGAATTATAATATATTATATTATTGGAAACACAAAAAGCTAAAGGATATAGCTATTGAATTAAATGTTACGCACGCCACCATACGCAAACGGCATGAGAAACTAAAGAAAAAATTAAAATTCCAAAATAAAAAAATTTTGAAAAATTTTATAAAAATAATTGATTCACATTTTTCGTATAAACTGAACACTATGTAGATAGGAGGTAGCATTTTGAAGAGAAAATTAAGTAAAAAGAAACTGAAAAAAATGATAGATTCTGATTTTAACTGATTTATCAACAGAGGAAATAAAAGCACTTATACAAAAGGAGGTTAATAAAGGTCCTGATAAGTTAGATACCGATTATATTGACCTATGCTTTGAGTTGTTGGCTGTCAAAGGCAATGCTAAAGGCAAAAGGTTAAGTTTAAAAAGCCGGCTAAGGTATTATTAGTTGCAGCAGCATTAATGGTTGTATTTATTTCAACAGTTACAGCGTCTGCACAATTTAATTTTAACATTCCTCAAAGCATTGCAAAGCTTATAGACAGCAATGCGGAAATTGATTATAATTTGGAAAATGCCGATACAACTGCCGACGCTATGCCCTGTTAAATACGGATTTAGCAAAGCAACTTTCAGATTACGGAATCACTCCTGTTACATTTCCTGAGGAGTTAATTAAAGATAATTGTAAAATAACTAAGATGGAAAATACAACTACTGATAAAACCTTTTCACACGATGCAAATGTTGAATTTGAATATAACGGTCAAAAAGGTGATTTAACAATTCATCAAGAGGTTGAAGAATTTGAATCAACAGGTGTTAGCAGATATAATAATTTAAAAGGCGGCAAAATGATAAAGGCTAACGGAATGGATATTTTAGTATTTGAGCATGATGATAATTCCTCGTCAATAACATATAAAGACGGCTTGACAACCTATCATATTTCATTAACAAATTCTACTATGGAAAATGCAATTAAGTTTGCAAAATCAATAAAATAAAAGAAAGGTAAAACAAATGAAAAAAATTATATCAATATTATTAACAATACTTATGACCGTATGCTGTTTTTCACCTTATTACGCTTTTGCTGCGGAAAACGAGGAAAATAAATACGACTGTACTGTTTATCAAAATGAAAGTTATGCAAGCATTGAGAGCATATCGCTTTATTCATCTAACCTTATCACAAAAAAACTCATTTAGCATAAGAAAAAATGGCACAAGCCTGATATTATACGGAATAACAAAAGGAAACAACGAAGTAAAAAAATGCGGATTCACTAAAGTTATAATTCAGCGCAAAAAATCAAGTGAAAACTCTTGGTCAAATTATAAAACCTATAATGATTTATTTTCAGAAAGCAACAGTTATACATTAAACAAATCTGTTGCAGTTGAAAAAGGCTATCAATACAGAGCTAAGGCAACGCATTATGCAAAAAAGTCTTTGTTGTCAACTCAAAAAATTGATTCAACAACAGGCTCTTTAACATTTTAACAACTAATATTTTAATGGCGGATTTTTCTCCGCCATTATTTTTTTGAAAAATTTACAAAAAAATGTTCACATTTTTCCAAAATCTGACACTATATTTGTAGAGAGTATATATCTCTCTTATTTGCACCAAATCAAGAAAGGAAATTATATGAAAACAAAAAAGATTATATCAATATTGTTATGTTTAATTATTATTACCGCAGTTCCAATTACTGCGGCAGCGGCATCTTGGTCTTCAGAAACAGTATTTTCATTAACAAGAGGCGATGGCTGGAAAGATAAAAATACTAAAGGAAATAAGGTTTCAGATCTTAAAGAAACTGATTCAGAAGCGTGCAGAGTAAAAACTATAACCCTTACAATGTACAATAATCCTGTTTTTAAAATTGTGAACTCTAATGGCGAAGATAGATGTAATTCTTTTAAAATGGGAAATAAAGGAAATACAAAAGTTGGCAATAATACAGGAGCAAAGGGCTATAAATATTATGCAAATTTAAAACCATCAGGATTTCAAACAGGAACTGATACGATAAAGTTCACATTCTCAACTGATTAAATTAATATCTATGATTTGGTGCAAATATAAAATTGGAGGAAATTATGATAAAACGAAATTATTTTAAATTGCTTAAGTCAATTTCGACATTTGTAATCTGTACTATATTGTTAGTTATTAGTATTGTAAGTTTTACTGTTTCTTTATTTGAAAAAAATTCATTTATCCATCAATTGAATTCAACAAGTCCGGATATAAATATAGATGCATTGAATAACCTGATAGAACATTATAACGGTTTTAAATTGATATTTAATTTCTGGTTCGTATCTGATTTATATTTCATATTTGTGGCTGTAACATTACTTTTTTTAGGCGTTTTTTATCCTACCAAATTCAAAAGCATAAAGAAGAAGCTTACGGAAATCTTTTAGTAAGTAGAATTGGTTATAAAAAGTACCTAGATGACACTCTTGTCAGTCAATCCTTATACATTTTCTCTATTGTTACAATCACAAATTTAATATCATTAACTATTGCATTTATTTTCGGTGGCATGGGTTGCGATACAGACTTAAGTTCATTTGATATAAATATTATTCAAGCACTTATAATTATTTTTGTTCAGAATTTATTTTTGTCTATCGTTATGGTACTTATTAATAGTTGCACGCTACTTGCTAGTTGTTTTATAAAAAATAAATATATTTTACAAGCATTTCCTTTGTTTATGTTTCTTATACTTCCGCAATTAATTGTATCAACACTTGGAAATGTTTCAAGTTTTATAGGTAACATCACCTTGCCTTTTGTATTATGGAATGAATTAATGGCAATTGATAATATTATAAATGATTATGAACTTAATGGAATGTTTTCTAATACTGAAATTATTTATTATTTAATTCCTATACTTACATATTTCATATTATTCATAGTGTTATATTGTATTAATTTAAAGAAAAATGAGAGAGATTATATATGAAAAAGAGCTTTAAACTATTCATTTCATTGTTTATTATAACAGCAATGTCCCTTTATCTAGCTTACATTGATAAAACTATATATTCTGTTTTTAGCGAATATGCTGAAGCACATTTAAATAATCCTCAGCAATATCTTTATATTGTTACAATTTATGCAATGTGTGTTCTATGGGCAATCTATATTCCTTATTTGGAACCCTGCTTTTATTTAAGAAATCTAAATTTAATTGAACAAATAAATAAACGAAATATATATTATAGTTTTTTATTTGGAGCAGCTACTTTTTTCTTGTATTTTTTTACTGCGATTTTAGTTGGATACAGCATTGATTTCAATGGCGGTTATTTTATTATAATTTTCAAATTGATATTGTATTATTTTATGTGTTTCGAATTATCAACTACAATTTATTTATTGTTCAATAAAATGGTTGTTAGCATACTATCATTATATTTAGTGAATTTAGCAATTATATGTATATATTACGCTGTTGATTTTTATGTTTATTCAAATGAATTATCAGAAAATTTATATCATAATATGTTTCTTGTTTATACATTAGTACTAACAATAATATGTTTATTATTTAATGAATTTTTATGCAAAAAGGAAAGAAATTGTTTGAAAAAGAGAATAAAAAGTAAATCTATTTATTTTTACTATTATTAATAGTTTGATTTGTGTATTATCTAATACTTACAGCTATTTTTCCGTATTAGAATTATTTGATTTCTATAACAGCGATGAATATTTGAATATTACTTTGTTAGTTTTCAATGTTCTTTTTATTTCATCAATAATAATTACTATAAATAGTTTAATTGAAGAAAAGGTACAAGTTAGTAAATACATTTTAATTAGAAGTAATAGAAAAAAAACAGTATATATTTATTATATAAGTTTAATTAAAGAGATAAGCCTAATTGTGTTAACAAAAATAATTTTGGATTTGATTCTTCTACTTATATTTGATAAATCAAATTATGATTACTTTTTATATAACAGTATTTCACTATACATTTCAGTTATATTATGGTTAATACTTTTTGATTGTTTATCTAATTTAAAAATAAAAAACAATATCTTGATTCTATTTTTTATTTCAATAATTTATATTAGCTATATGTTGTTAAAATATAGTGATATATTTCTGTTGCTGATAATAAGACCATATGATGATAGCGTCAAATTTACTAAAGTTATTTTACTCAAATTGATAGTTATACTATTGATTTTATTTTTAGATATTATTATTAAATCCAAAAAAGAATATTATTAGATTAGGAGTATATTATGATTGAATTAAAAAATGTTACTAAAACTATTTCAAAAAAAGAAATACTTTCAAATATTAATCAGCAATTTGATGAAGGTAAATGCTATTTGATATCAGGTCCAAATGGCTGTGGTAAAACAATGCTTCTCAGGATGATTTGTGGTTTGATTAAACCCACAACCGGAGAAATTAGTGGTATTAAGGAAAAATCATTTGGTGTAATTATTGAAAATCCTGAATTTTTCAAACACGAAACTGTATTATATAATTTAAAATATTTAGCAAGCATAAGAAAAAAAAATAGATGTTAAAACCATTCAAAAATGGCTTAAAGTGTTTAATTTATATGATCAAAAAAATGTTCGTGTCGGAAAATTGTCACTTGGTATGAAACAAAGACTCGCATTGTGTCAAGCCTTTATGGAAAATCCGGATATTCTATTGCTTGATGAGCCGTTTAATGCTTTAGATCAATGAAAATTCAATTATAATTAAAAGATATAATTGAAAATGAAAAAAAGAATAAGAAAAATAATAATAATTGCTGCACATAATTTATCAAATGATTTATTTGATTTGTTTGATTATCAAATAAAAATGGAAAATGGAAAAATAATTAAATCTTAAGTTTTTGATACCTCTGAAATTAAACGAAGCATCGCAAGGATATTTAATTGCTAATGATGAAAACGGCAATGTAAAATTAAGAGAAGTTGTAAGCTTTAAAAGTAATGATTCTGATGAAATATTATAATCATTCTAAAATAAACACCCCTCTGCGTGGACAGCCATGCAGAGGGGTTACTTGTTTTTATTTACTTTTTAACAAGCTCAACCTGAGCCTTATAGCTGCCGTAAACCCAACAGCCCGTGGAATTTTCAATATTGGCGGTGATATCGTAATAATCCCTGCCTCTGACAAATCCTCACTTTTATAAGACGCCAAATCAACAACCAAACCGACCCCTATTTTATCGTTATTAAGGCTCGACTGAGAGCGACAAGAGTAAGCTGGTTTGCATTAACAGAAATTACGTTTGCCTTGTATCCGTCGGGAACATTGGCAACGGTAACTGAATTTTTATCAAACGAAACGGCTTTGGTTTTAAAGCTTGACGGAACAGTAACCGTAACGGTAATTTCCTTAGTATCGTCAAGAATCATAAATTGCGTCAAGATGAGTTACGTCAAACTTAATAGTATTCTTGCCTACATTAAGTTGAGAAAAATCAATATTACCGATATTTGCCTCTTTGATTCCCGAATCAGCCAAAGCGGCGGCTGAAACCTTATCTACACTATATGAAACATTAAATTTACTTGTGTCAACATTGTCAGGTTTTCCTGTAAAAGAACTTGTAACATTAAGAGTCATTTCTTTTAAAACAGGAATGGTAAGTGTAAGATTTTCAGCTTCGGTATCAACAGAAATATAATCGACTGTATTTCCGCTTGAATCAATAGGAGTAGGTATAATATCAACAGACTGTGTCGATTTAAGTTTATTTGCGATATCGACATTTGCTACAAGACTTTTTACCTTTGAAACGTATGATTTAGGACCGCTGATTTTTGCAACTTTTTCACTTAAAAGAGCTTCACCCATCACATAACCGTCTGCAATAAAATCTTTATTTTCATAATTTAAATTTATATCAAGTGTTTTTTCATCCTCGACGTCAAAATATGCCTTATATGTTGTAGGATAATAAGATGAAATTGTAAAATCCGCATTTTCAGACACCGAAGTTACATTAATAGGAACATCATAATTACCTTTTGAAGTGACTGAATTAGTTTGAAGCTGAACCTTAAGGTCATCGGCTGTAATATCCCTTGCAAGATATTTTTTACACTTAACAGTAACATCAACATCAATTTTACTGTCACCGTAGCACTTAATGCCAAGTTGGTCCGCAGCAGAATCGCTGAAATCAACATTAACAGCAACGGTAATGGTCTTAGTAGTTTCAGGTGACAGGCTCATCGAAGTTGAAACCCAAACAATAACTGCCGCAATAATAGAAAAAACAATAAGATATTTATCATTATAAATAAGCTTTTTTAATGAAAACTTCTTT
>ENA-OQIO01001043-OQIO01001043.1-human-gut-metagenome-genome-assembly--contig:-NODE-1043-length-14161-cov-2.642654_pt1 | contig 14161 bp, 16 predicted proteins | sample MGYA00242573_ERZ504737 | MGnify/ENA primary metagenome ERZ504737 (study PRJEB26092, sample SAMD00036203) | human gut metagenome | host: Homo sapiens | study: EMG produced TPA metagenomics assembly of... | reverse complement strand
TTGTTGGATTTTTCTTTTCGGACAGTCCGGTGCTTCAGATGGTGCTGGGGGTTGTCGTAATTATTGGATATAGTATGATTGTGATGCGTGGCGGGCTGTGGCAGTCGATTACAATCGCACTGGTACTGCTTGTCAATACACTGCTGGTTAATTTAGCCACCAGCCTGTGTGTTGAGATTTTATCATGGTACCGCGGGGCGGAACAGATTATTAATACGACGGCATCAAAGATGGCATATGTGGCATTTAACCGGATTGTATTTATTATTATCTTTTATATCTGGGGCAGAGTGCTTGCCAAAAGACGTATTATTAAAAAAGAAGAATGGCTGATGCTGGCAGTTTATTTTATTGCGGACAGTGTTGCTGCGGTAGCGCTGATTTTATGGACCTATGTGCGCCACTTTGACGGACGGGATTATATTTATGTTCTTGCAATTGAAATATCCATCATTGTAATGACTGTTGTACCGCTTGCGATTGCCAATTCAATCAGTTATAAAAATGAATATGAAAAACGAAATGAACTGGCCAATTTAAAGCTGCAGGCACAGCGGGCCGATATTATCCGCATGGATAAGGAGTATCAGGATATCCGCAAAATCCGCCACGATATGGTGAAACATCTTAATATTTATATGCACCTGCTAAATGATGGAGATTACGAAGGATTAAGGAAGGCAATCGGTGAACATATTGAAGACTGCGGACAGAATAAGTATGTTTATGTGGCGGGGAACAATCTGGTCAATTCCGTGTTAAATGAAAAAAAAAGTATTATGCGAACACGAAAATATTAAAATGCAGGTAGAAGTGACGGCTTCCGTGGACGGAGAGCGGGAACTGGATATTGCGGTGATGCTTTCAAATCTGCTGGATAATGCGGTAGAAGCACAGAAAAAAATCACACAGGATAAGCCGCGCAGCATTTTTCTTAAAATTTTCTCATATGAGAATAAATATTCAATTCTTATAAAGAACACTGTTGCAAAATCAGTACTGCAGAATAACCCGCGTTTTATTACTGATAAAGCCAATCGCTATCTGCACGGAATCGGCATGAAAAGCATTGAACATACAGTAGATAAAAACGGCGGATATATCCAGCGGTATGAGGAAGATGGGATGTTCTGCGTACATATTTTGCTGTAAAACAACGCAGATTATGCCAAAATAACGTGAATTATGCCACCAGACTTGAATAAAAATGCACAGTAAATTATAGTATAAGTGACAGGAACACATATGAAGGACTTTTCTTTTCCGTTAATATTCACTGGGGAGAGTAAGAATATGAACAGCAGCCGGAATGCGGGTTTAGGCTGCTGGGATAAGTATCGTGAGAGAGTTTTAACTTTATACGAATTGAGTTTGTGCGGTTGTTATAAAGCTGGGTGTTTGCAAGAACATACAAAGAGGGATTGTAATAAGAATACAAACGATAAGAGAAAGAATTGGTAAGTGTCTTCAGTCATAAATGTATGGGATATTGGTGGTTGTGAAAATAGGAACGTGTATAATTTAGTGTGTTAACAAAAAAGGATTAGCAGGACAGGGCTAATCCTTTTTTGACTAAAAGAAAGAAAAAATATACCACCGAATTAGAAACCGGGAGGAATTGTAGTTATGAAAAAACACATTGCATTTAAAATCATGTTACCGTTAATTGTTATTTTTATTCTGACTGTGACGGTCAATGTCAGTACGACAAGCCAGTTCCAGTCATTCCGTGAGGTCTGTGAGGGAATGTCTAATACCACAACAGAAGTGCCACAGGAAATCCGGGATACGGCGGGCAGCATGGCAGAAGGAATTACGGCGGGATTATCAAGAAATGGTGTGATTTCATCTTTACAGCTGGCAATGGTTATTGTAACGATTATCGTAACGTATGTTTCGGTTGTAAAGCCGTTGCAGAAGACACAAAAACAGCTCAACGACATGATTGAAAAGCTGGAAAAGAATGAAGGCAATCTTGAAGAACGGATTGAAACGAAAAAAGAAGATGAAATCGGACGTCTGATTTTCGGTATCAATATGTTTTTGGATAAATTACAGGTGATTATGAAGCGGATTGAAGGACATTCAATTTCACTGGACGGGGCTTCGGGAAATATTATAAAGAAGGTAGAATCCTCGGCAGAAAGCGCAGGGGAGTTATCGGAAGAAACAGTAAAGCTTTGCAATGAAATTGATGCAATTTCAGATGCAGTTGAAATGATAACAGGGGATATGAAGCAGCTGGAAGCAGGCAGCAGTGAAATCGAAAAGGCGAGCGCTGACGGTAAAGAATATACAGTCCACATGAAAGAAAGAGCCAATGAAATCCAGGCACTGGCAGGAAACAGCAAGAACGCTTCCAAAGAAATTACATCTTCTTTAGAGAAGGATTTAAGAACATCTGTTGAAAGCAGTAAGAGTGTCAATGTCATTAAGACACTGACAGAGGATATTTTATCCATTGCAAGTCAGACCAACCTCTTAGCACTGAATGCTTCCATTGAAGCAGCAAGAGCCGGAGAAGCAGGAAAAGGTTTTGCGGTCGTAGCAGATGAAATCAGACAGCTTGCGGATAACAGCCGTAACACGGCAAACAGTATTCAGGAAATCAGCGAAGAAGTGGTATCTTCCGTAGAACAGCTTGCAGTTTCATCCGATAAACTCTTAGAGTATGTCACATCGAATGTACAGGCAGATTATGATAAGTTTGTAACAGCTTCTGCACAGTATTTAGAGGATGCAGATACACTCGAAAATATGATGGCTGATTTTGAAAATAAGACCAGTAACTTATTAGAATCATCGGCGCATGTCGGAAGCAAGATTGTGGAGATTTCCGATACGATTGAGGAAGAAAAGAACCGTGTAGAGGCATTTTCCGGTTCAGTGGACAAGGTCCTTTCCAACATGGATGAAATACAGGAATGTACCAATGTCAATGAGGCAGTATCAAAGGATTTAAAGAAAGAGATTGCAAAATTCAGTGTAATCTGATTTAATTCTTGCATTTTGCCTGACCCTATGGTATTATCAAAATTATCAAAGATAGGAAAAGGCAAAGAAGGAGACTCTTTTTCATGGAACCTGACAGGAAGGCGGTGTCATCGACTGAGAACCGCTAAGGGAATTGTTAAAGGGAACGCTCCGGAGCTGGATTGTTGAAAGCGGTTAAAGCCGTCGTAGGCAGTTCCGTATGCGCGCGTTAAGCGGTTGAAGGAGTGCTTATTTTAGTACTTGAAGCGGGTGGTACCGCGGATAAGATGAATTATCTGCCCCGGAATATTTCTTGAAAGAGAAGTATTCCGGGATTTTTTGGTTTGAAGAAACTGTTATGCAGTATTCGTAAGAAAGCCCGAATGTTCCGGTACACAGACTGATGATACGGCATAAATATTGTGCGCGTTTTACTTTTTCACACAAAGCGGATAGCTTGTGAAATAAATGACAAAAATATCTATAAATTTAAAGAAAAGGAGTCAAAAAAAGAATGGGAAACATTTACAGAGATACCACATTGAACAATGTGAGTGAACAGGACATCGGAAAGGAGTTAAAGGTTGCAGGCTGGGTTGAAAATATCCGTGACCACGGCGGAGTATCTTTCATTGATTTAAGAGATATGTATGCCGTATTACAGGTTGTTATCCGTGACCCTGAACTTTTAAAGGGCATTAAGAAGGAAGAGTGTATTTCTATCGAAGGCGTGGTAGAAAAAAGAGATGAAGAAACATACAATCCGAAGATTCCGTCAGGAACAATCGAACTCGAAGCAAAGAAGATTACAATGCTCGGACAGGTTTACTCAACCATTCCTTTTGAAGTTATGACTTCTAAAGAGGTTCGTGAAGATGTCCGCTTAAAATACCGTTATCTGGATTTAAGAAATGAAAAAGTAAAGAACAACATGATTTTCCGTTCACAGGTTATCGCATTTTTACGTCAGAAGATGACAGAAATGGGATTCCTTGAAATTCAGACACCGATTCTTTGTGCTTCTTCACCGGAAGGCGCAAGAGATTATATCGTACCGTCCAGAAAATACAAGGGCAAGTTCTACGCTCTGCCACAGGCACCACAGCAGTATAAGCAGCTGTTAATGGTATCCGGTTTTGATAAGTATTTCCAGGTTGCACCGTGCTTCCGTGATGAAGATGCAAGAGCAGACCGTTCACCGGGAGAATTCTATCAGTTAGACTTTGAAATGAGCTTTGCAACACAGGAAGATGTCTTCCGTGTGGGTGAAGAAGTGCTGACAGCCGCATTTGAAAAGTTTGCACCGGAAGGTTATGAAGTAACAAAGGCACCGTATCCGATTATCAGCTACAAGCAGGCAATGTTAGAGTTCGGTACAGATAAGCCGGATTTAAGAAATCCGCTTCGTATTATTGATGTAACAGATTTCTTCCAGAGATGTACATTTAAACCGTTTATCGGAAAGACAGTACGTGCTGTAAAGGTTCATGCAAATATGTCTAAGGGCTTCCATGAAAAGCTGTTGAAGTTTGCAACAGGCATCGGCATGGGTGGTCTTGGCTATCTGGAAGTTCTGGAAGATTTATCTTACAAGGGACCGATTGATAAATTTATCCCGGACGATATGAAGAAGGAATTCTTAGAACTTGCAGGACTTGAAGCCGGAGACACAATTTTCTTCATGGCAGACAAGGAAGAAAGAGCTGCTTACTTTGCAGGACAGATTCGTACAGAACTTGGTACAAAGCTTGACTTACTGGAAAAGAACGCATACCGTTTCTGCTACATTAATGACTTCCCAATGTTTGAAAAAGACCCTGAAACCAAGAAGATTGGATTTACACACAACCCATTCTCTATGCCACAGGGTGGCCTTGAAGCATTAAATACAATGAACCCGTTAGATATCTTAGCTTACCAGTATGATATTGTCTGCAACGGTGTAGAATTATCATCCGGTGCCGTAAGAAATCACGATATGCAGATTATGGTAAAGGCATTTGAAATTGCAGGCTATGATGAAGAAGTATTAAAAGAAAAGTTTGGCGCACTCTACAATGCGTTCCAGTTCGGTGCACCGCCACACGCCGGTATGGCACCTGGTATCGACCGTATGATTATGTTACTGCGCAACGAAGAAAATATCCGTGAAATTATTCCGTTCCCAATGAGCGGTACAGCACAGGATTTAATGTGCGGCGCACCAAACGAAGTAACAGAACAGCAGTTAAGAGAAGTGCATATCAAAGTGCGTGATTAAGCAAGAATACCTGCGGCACAAGTGCCTGCGGAATGGAGAGAAGTGTGAAAAAGCCGTAAATTATAGCTTTTCACACAGATATTTGTGGAGCAGGCACCACAAAATATCTTTTATCGCAGGACGGATATGAAATCCGTCCGCGGAACCTCCGGCACAAGTGCCTGTGGAATGGAGAGGAAATATGGCAAATGTAATTAGTGACGAAACCATTGAATATGTCGGCATTCTGGCAAAGTTAGAGCTTTCTGACGAGGAAAAGGAAGCAGCTAAAAAAAGATATGGCAAGCATGTTAGACCATATTGATAAGTTAAATGAACTGGATACAACGGGCGTTGAACCGATGTCCCATGTATTCCCGGTTGAAAATGTGATGCGTGAAGATGTCGTAACCAACGGGGACGGCAGTGAAGCCACACTTGCAAATGCACCGGAACGGAAAGAAGATGCATTTGTTGTGCCAAAGACAGTCGATTAAGTAAAACGGTAGCGTGAAACGCTTCGGAATGGAGATAAATATGAGTTTGTTGGAATTGACAGCCGTGGAACTGGCAAAAGAAATCAAAGCCGGTAAAACCACAGCAGTAGAGGCAATGAAAGCAGTGTTGGAACAGATTGAAAAAACAGAAGAAACGTATCACTGCTATATCACAATAGATAAAGAAAAAGCAATGCAGGCAGCCAAAGAAGCACAGGAAAAGATTGAAGCCGGAACACTGACCGGACCTTTAGCCGGTGTGCCGGTTGCCATTAAGGACAACCTTTGTACAAAGGGCGTTGTGACAACGTGTGCATCAAAGATTCTGGAAAATTTTGTTCCGCAGTATGATGCAGAAGCCGTTGTGAAATTACAGGAAGCCGGTGCGGTTATGATTGGTAAGACCAACATGGATGAATTTGCCATGGGTTCTACCACAGAAACCTCTGCATATGGCGTTACAAAAAATCCACGCAACCCGGAACACGTACCGGGTGGTTCTTCAGGCGGTTCGGCAGCAGCGGTTGCGGCAGACGAGTGCTTTTTTGCATTGGGTTCTGATACAGGTGGTTCTATCAGACAGCCTGCATCTTACTGCGGTGTTGTCGGCATGAAACCAACATACGGAACAGTATCCCGTTACGGACTGGTCGCTTACGGTTCATCCTTAGACCAGATTGGACCGCTCTGCAAGGACGTAACCGATTGTGCAACGATTATGGAAGTCATCGCTTCCCATGATTTAAAGGATTCTACATCGGTAGAGCGCAAAGATACCGATTTTACAAGTGCGCTGGTTGATGATGTAAAAGGCATGAGAATCGGCATTCCAAAGGATTACTTCGGGGAAGGCTTAGACCCTGATGTCAAGGCATCGGTGCTGAATGCAGTTGAAGTCTTAAAGGCAAAGGGAGCAATTGTTGAAGAATTTGATTTAAGCCTTGTAGAATATGCAATTCCTACGTATTATACGATTGCGGCAGCAGAAGCCAGTTCCAATCTGGAACGTTTTGACGGTGTAAAATACGGATACCGTGCAAAGGATTACGAAGGTCTGCACAATATGTACAAAAAGACCCGTTCCGAGGGCTTCGGACCGGAAGTTAAGAGAAGAATTATGCTGGGTTCTTTCGTATTAAGCTCAGGCTATTACGATGCGTACTACTTAAAGGCACTGCGTGTTAAAGCGCTGATTAAAAAAGCATTTGACGAAGCATTTGCAAAATATGATGTCATTATCGGACCGGCTGCACCGACAACCGCACCGAAGCTTGGCAGCTCTTTAAGTGACCCGATTAAAATGTATTTAAGTGATATTTATACCATTTCCGTAAACCTTGCAGGTCTGCCGGGCATGACCGTGCCTTGCGGAACGGATAAGAACGGTCTGCCGGTCGGTATGCAGCTTATCGGCAACTGCTTTGAAGAAAAGAAACTCATTCAGACAGCTTATACGTATGAACAGAGCAGAAAGGAGAACTAAAATTATGGCAAAAGAATATGAAACCGTCATTGGTCTGGAAGTCCATGTAGAACTTGCAACCAAAACAAAGATTTTCTGCGGCTGTTCTACAGCCTTCGGAGGTTCTCCAAACAGCCATACATGCCCGGTCTGCACCGGTATGCCGGGTTCGCTTCCGGTATTAAACAAGCAGGTTGTGGAATATGCGGCGGCAGTCGGTCTTGCAACCAATTGTACGATTACACAGAATTGTAAATTTGACCGTAAGAATTATTTTTACCCGGATAATCCGCAGAATTATCAGATTTCACAGTTATATCTGCCAATCTGCCGCAACGGTCATGTTGATATTGAACTGGAAGACGGCACGACAAAGCAGATCCGGATTCATGAAATCCATATGGAAGAAGATGCCGGAAAACTGGTTCACGATGAATGGGACGATGTATCTTATGTAGATTACAACCGTTCCGGTGTGCCGTTAATCGAAATCGTATCCGAGCCGGATATGAGAAGTGCTGAGGAAGTGATCGCTTACTTAGATAAGTTAAGACTGATTATCCAGTATCTGGGTGCATCAGACTGCAAGCTTCAGGAGGGTTCTATGAGAGCCGATGTCAACCTGTCTGTCAGAGAAGCCGGCAGTGAAACTTCGGAACAAGAACGGAAACAAAGAACTTAAATTCTTTCAGCGCGATTGCAAGAGCGATTGAAGCGGAAAAGAACCGTCAGATTGACCTGATTGAATCCGGTGAAGCTGTTGTACAGGAAACAAGAAGATGGGACGACAATAAGGAATATTCATATGCCATGCGTTCAAAGGAAGATGCGCAGGATTACCGCTATTTCCCGGATCCGGACCTTGTACCGGTGCATATCAGTGATGCGTGGTTAGAGGAAATCCGTTCCCGCCAGCCGGAATTTAAGACGGAAAAAATGGCAAGATACAAAGAAGAATTTGGAATCCCGGACTATGATATCGGTATTCTTACGGATTCCAAAAAGCTTGCGGATTTATTTGAAGCCACCACGCAATCTGCAGCCAGCCAAAGAAGGTTTCCAACTGGTTAATGGGCGAAACGATGCGCATTTTAAAGGAAAAGGAAATGGAACCGGAAGACATTACATTTTCACCGGAAAACCTTGCAAAGCTGATTGGTCTTGTTGAAGCAGGAACAATTAACGGTTCAGTTGCAAAGGAAATCTTTGAAAAGATTTTCGATGAGGATATTAATCCGGAACAGTACGTGGAAGAACACGGCTTAAAGCAGGTTAATGACGAGGGCGACTCCGTGCGACAATTGAAGAAGTCATTGCGGCAAATCCACAGTCCGTTGAAGATTACAGAAACGGTAAGGAAAAGGCAATCGGATTTTTAGTCGGTCAGACAATGAAAGCCATGAAGGGCAAAGCAAACCCGGGCATGGTCAATCAGATTTTAAAAGAATTATTGTAAAATGTATGCGCGGTAAATTTAGTTTTGCCGCGCATATCACAAAATAGCGGCTGTATGCAGGCAGAATGGAGTACATAAATGACAGGAGCAGATTTTTTAATTACCCTGCCGGAATTTCCGGATAAAAAGGTGAGCATTAAAGATTTCGGTGCAGTGGAAAATCAGACAGACATTGCGGGAAGCAAAAGAAATGCGGCGGCAATCAACAGTGCCATGCGTGTTATTTCAAACGAGGGCGGCGGAACGGTTGTGATTCCGAAAGGAATCTGGATTACCGGACCGATCCGTCTGCAAAGCAATGTGTGTCTGTATTTAGAGCGCGGCGCGGTTGTAAAGTTTTCAAAAAATATAGAGGAGTACCCGCTGATTCTGACCAATTACGAGGGACAGGAGTGTATCCGTACTGTTTCACCGGTTACGGCAGACCATGCAGAAAATATTGCAATCTGCGGTGATGGTGTGATTGACGGAAGCGGCGACTTATGGCGGCCGGTCAAACAGTTTAAGATGACGGAGCGCCAGTGGGCAGAGCTGATGAAGAAAAACAGCAATGTCCTCGATACCAAAGAGGGAGGAATCTGGTTTCCGACAGAATCAGCCTTTCTGGGCAATGAAAAGAATATCCAGAAGGACGAAAAAGATGCTTTAAAGAAAGCGGAACAGCATTACGACTTTTACCGTCCGGTTATGGTAAGCCTTGAATACTGCGACAGGGTGCTGCTAGAGGGCGTGACCTTTATGAATTCACCGGCATGGAATATTCACCCGTTTTTCTGTACGAATCTGACGGTAAAGGACGCAGTGATCCGCAATCCGTACTATGCGCAGAACGGGGATGGCATCGATGTGGAATCCTGTAACGGTGTTGAAATCTATAATTGTACGTTTGAAACGGGTGATGATGCAATCTGCATCAAATCCGGTAAAAATGCAGAGGCGCGTACCTTTGAAGGTCCTTGTGAAAATGTGTATATCCATGACTGCCTTGTCAATGAAGGACACGGCGGCTTCGTTGTGGGCAGTGAAATGTCCCGCGGCGTAAAGCACGTTTTGGTGGAAAACTGTACATTTTTAGGTACGGATGTCGGTGTGCGCTTTAAGAGTGCCATGGGACGCGGCGGCGTGGTAGAGGATATTGAGGTAAGCCATATCCAGATGACCGGTATCAAGCATGAGGCAGTGATTCTTACAATGTCTTATGTGCTTAATCTTTTAAACCGCGAACAGGGTGCAGAAGGATTTTCAGAAGACGATATTCCATATTTTAAGAATATCACCATGCACAATATCAACTGCATGGGCGCAGAAACAGCCGTAAAAATTGAGCCGATGCAGGGAAAACCGGAAACAATCAGTGATATTACGATCCGGGATTCATGGTTTGAAGCAGAAAAAGAAAATGTCATTGACGGTGTGAATATCCACATCGAAGCATAATAAATATACGACAAATGGCTGTGTAAAAATGTCTTTTAAAAAGCGTTTTTACACGGCATTTTTAAAATAAGAGCAGGAAAAAGCATGGAATATCAGATTTTAATTGTGGATGATGATAAGGATTTATCGTGGATAATTGCAGAAATGTTACAGGATTATGGGTATAAAGTATTGTGTGCCGCAGACAGTGCATATGGATACGACACCCGAAAAGCGCATGAAATTTGCTGAAGTTATTATCAGAAAATGCGATGAAGTATCGGCGTTGACCAATGACTTATTTTTACATGCGCTTTCCGATATGGATAAATTGGAAATGAATATGCACGAAGTGAAGCTGTGCGCGTTTATGCGGAAAGCGGTGGCAGAGCTTATAAGTGATATGGACAGTGTACGGCTTTACCTGCCGGATTCGGAATGGGTGATTTCGGCTGATGAAAAAGGCTCATGCAGCTTACGGAAAACATTTTAAATAATGCGGCAAAATATGGGGAAATGCCGGTGGATATTACGATACGGCAGAAAGATAACGATACGGTGCAGATAAATTTTAAAGATTATGGAAATGGAATGAAAGACGAAGACATACCGTTTGCACTGATTGTGGTTATCATGTTCTGTCACAGAATGTTTTTGCAGGAAAAAACGGATATCGGCATTTTAAAGGCAATGGGACTGACATCCATACAGCTTCGGTTGTCGTTTGGACTGCGCTTTTTAATGCTTGCGGTATCGGGAGCAGTGCCGGGAGTGATTTGCTCTGTTCTTTTGTCGGGAAAGCTTCTGACTGCAATATTAAAGCCAATGGGGATTACACATTTTAATCATTTCACTGCGCCCGGCTTCGGTGCTGTTTCCGATAGGACTTATCTGTGTCAGCTTCTTTTTATTTGCGTTTTTGGTATCCCGCGGGATAAAAAAGCTTTCCGCTACTGTACTAATTGCGGAGTAGAAATGAGATTTTCTATATTGATTTTGCCAAAAGTGTGTTATATAATTTTATAGTTAATACAGCAAAATTTTATGGAGGAGTCAATGAAGAACTATCTTAATCAGACCGACAAAACGGTTGAAGATGAATTACATGATGAATGTGGTGTTTTCGGCGCATATGATTTCGACGGAAATGATGTAGCATCAACGATTTATTATGGTTTATTTGCATTACAGCACCGAGGACAGGAAAGCTGCGGTATTGCAGTCAGTGACACAGAAGGCCCGAAGGGAAAAGTCCTTGCACACAAGGATATGGGACTTGTCAATGAAGTGTTTAATGCAAAAAATCTTGAGAATTTAAAAGGAAATATCGGTGTTGGACATGTCAGATATTCCACAGCTGGAAGCAGTGTCAGAGAAAATGCCCAGCCACTGGTTTTAAATTATGTAAAAGGAACACTGGGACTTGCTCACAACGGTAATCTTTTAAATGCACTGGAATTAAGAGAAGAACTTTCTTACACAGGAGCAATTTTCCAGACGACCATTGATTCTGAAGTAATTGCATATTTAATTGCCAGACAGAGATTAAAGGTTGGAACCGTTGAAGAGGCGGTAAAGGGTGCAATGCAGAAGTTAAAGGGTGCATATTCCCTTATTGTCATGAGTCCCAGAAAGTTAATCGGCGCAAGAGACCCGTTTGGCTTTAAGCCGCTTTGTATCGGCAAGCGTGACAATGCGTATTTTCTGTCATCAGAAACCTGCGCACTTGATACGGTTGGTGCAGAATTTGTCCGTGACGTGCTTCCGGGTGAAATCGTAACGATTACAAAGGACGGTATTGCATCGGATACCAGTCTTTGTCAGGAAAAGAAAGCAAGATGTATTTTTGAATATATTTATTTTGCCCGTCCGGACAGCGATATCGACGGCATGAGCGTTTACGAATCCCGTATCAATGCAGGAAAGATTCTTGCAAAGACCCACCCGGTAGAAGCAGACCTTGTTGTCGGTGTGCCTGAATCCGGAAATGCGGCGGCACTTGGCTATTCTATGCAGTCCGGTATTCCATACGGCAATGCCTTTATTAAGAACAACTATGTAGGACGAACTTTTATCAAGCCGAAGCAGGAGCAGCGCGAGTCCAGCGTAAAGGTAAAGTTAAATGTTTTAAAAGAAGCGGTGGCAGGCAAAAGGGTTGTCATGATTGATGATTCCATTGTGCGCGGTACAACGAGTGCAAGAATTGTCAGCCTGTTAAAGAATGCAGGCGCAGCAGAGGTGCATGTAAGAATCAGTTCTCCTCCGTTTAAGCACCCATGCTACTTCGGAACGGATATTCCGTCAGAAGACCAGCTGATTGCTTCAGGACACACCGTAGACGAAATCTGCAAGCTGATTGGTGCAGATTCCCTCGGCTATCTGGAAGTAGACCGTTTAAGTGAAATGATTAACGGACAGAAAGATTACTGTGATGCCTGCTTTACCGGAAATTACCCGATAGAGCCGCCAACACAGGATATCCGTGGCGAAATGGGCTAAACAGACAGAGAAGTAAAGCTTTCTTCGGTCGGTTTGATGAAACGGCACGAATGAAGAATGAGAAATATACAGCTTGTATATAATATACGATATATAAATACACTCAGTACATAAAGTATGAAAGATGTATAGAATGTGTGCAATATATAGAGTGATGTAAAAAAAGAAAGGCGGATTAAATCATGAACGACAGATACCAGACACCGCTTGCAGAACGTTATGCAAGCAAGGAAATGCAGTACATTTTTTCACCGGATATGAAATTTAAGACATGGAGAAGACTTTGGATTGCACTTGCCGAAACAGAAAAGGAATTAGGACTTGATATTACAGACGAGCAGATTGCCGAATTAAAGGCACATAAAGACGATATCAACTACGAAGATGCCAAGAAGCGTGAAAAGGAAGTACGCCACGATGTAATGTCACACGTTTACGCATATGGTTTACAGTGTCCGAAAGCAAAGGGCATTATCCACTTAGGCGCAACTTCATGTTATGTAGCGATAACACCGACATTATTATTATGACAGAGGGCTTAAAACTGGTTCGTAAAAAGTTAGTCAACGTTATCAACGAACTTCAAAGTTTGCGGACAAGTATAAGGCACAGCCGACACTGGCATTTACACATTTCCAGCCTGCACAGCCGACCACTGTCGGTAAGAGAGCAACACTGTGGCTCAATGAACTGGTTATGGACTTAGAAGACCTCGACTACGTGCTTTCAACTATGAAGCTGCTCGGATGTAAGGGTACAACCGGAACACAGGCTTCTTTCTTAGAGCTGTTTAACGGCGACCATGAAAAGATTAAGCAGATTGATAAAAAGATTGCACAGAAAATGGGCTTTGAAGCATGTCATCCGGTATCAGGACAGACTTATTCAAGAAAAGTAGATACAAGAGTATTAAATATTCTTGCAGGCATTGCGGCAAGCGCACATAAGTTCTCTAACGATATCCGCTTATTACAGCATTTAAAGGAAATCGAAGAACCGTTTGAAAAATCACAGATTGGTTCATCAGCCATGGCTTATAAGAGAAATCCGATGAGAAGTGAAAGAATGGCATCTTTAGCAGATTATGTTATCTGTGATGCGTTAAATCCGGCAATCGTATCTTCTACACAGTGGTTTGAAAGAACACTGGACGATTCAGCAACAAGAGATTATCCGTTCCGGAAGGATTTTTAGCAGTAGACGGTATCTTAGATCTTTACTTAAATGTTGTAGACGGACTGGTTGTATATGATAAGGTTATCAACAGAAGACTGATGTCAGAGCTTCCGTTCATGGCAACCGAAAATATCATGATGGACGCTGTAAAGGCAGGCGGCGACAGACAGGAACTGCACGAAAGAATCCGTGAGCTTTCTATGGAAGCAGGCAAGCGTGTAAAGCAGGAAGGCTTAGACAACAATCTGCTTGAATTAATCGCAGCAGATCCGATGTTTAACGTAACGCTTGAAGAATTACAGGCAAAATTAGACCCGATGAAGTATGTCGGACGTTCTAAGGAGCAGGTTGAAGAATACTTAGCAGAAGTGATTCAGCCGATTCTTGCTGCAAGCAAAGACGAGCTGGGCATGACAGCAGAGATTAACGTATAAAAAGAAAAA
>ENA-OQIO01001041-OQIO01001041.1-human-gut-metagenome-genome-assembly--contig:-NODE-1041-length-14172-cov-3.379993_pt1 | contig 14172 bp, 14 predicted proteins | sample MGYA00242573_ERZ504737 | MGnify/ENA primary metagenome ERZ504737 (study PRJEB26092, sample SAMD00036203) | human gut metagenome | host: Homo sapiens | study: EMG produced TPA metagenomics assembly of... | reverse complement strand
GGCGTCGCTGCATCAGGCTTGCGCCCATTGTGCAATATTCCCCACTGCTGCCTCCCGTAGGAGTCTGGGCCGTATCTCAGTCCCAATGTGGCCGGTCGCCTCTCAGGCCGGCTACCCGTCGAAGCCATGGTGGGCCGTTACCCCGCCATCAAGCTGATAGGACGCGACCCCATCCCATACCGATGAATCTTTCCCAGAAGGACATGCATCCAACTGGAGCATCCGGCATTACCACCCGTTTCCAGGAGCTATTCCGGTGTATGGGGCAGGTCGGTCACGCATTACTCACCCGTTCGCCACTCTCACCCAGGAGCAAGCTCCTGGGATCCCGTTCGACTTGCATGTGTTAAGCACGCCGCCAGCGTTCATCCTGAGCCAGAATCGAACCCTCCACAAAAAACCTCGTGAAGAGACATCGACATGATGACTCTCGAAATAAGAAAATTGACGATCGCCTTATAAGGAAAGGCGCATCGCACAAAAACCTCGCCGCCGTTTGACCGATCCCTCGGCACCACGCGTCAGCGTGGCCGGCAACGAACTGGCAATCATTGACTATAAAGAAGTAGTACAAATACGCTCTTGAGTTCTCAAACCACCACCACTCACCCACCTCACGGAACCCCAGCCGGGGAACCACTCGCTGAGCGGCAGCAAGAGATAAACTTACAGCACGATCGCGATCCGCGCAACCCGGGCCGCATGAACAACGCGCGAACCGTTGGAAATCCAACGTTCCATCGGCGTGTCGAAACTTGACAAATCAGAGCCTCTTGTTCTCCCAATCGCCCATTTCGACGCCACGCAGCCACGCAACACACGTGATCACTGGCAGTTGACTGGTACAACGCCCAGCCCTTCGCATATGAAGCCATATTCGAATAATCCTGAACCTTGCGCATCGTGCCATCTTTGGCGTACTGGTCGATCAGCTTCTGATCGTGGAACGTGTCGTACTGCTGCTTGAACGTGAACATCTGCAGGCTCGGCGCCTGGCCGCCCATGCTCAGGAAGTATGCATCGCCATCCGCGCTCAGCGGGCAGACGGTATTCGTCAGCGCCTTGCCGTCGCCCGACGCGAACGCATTCTCCGTCTGTCCGAAAATCGCACCATTCTTCTCGGCCTCGCGTTGTAAATCGGGAACAGCATATCCGCGCCGTACATCGCCGTCGCATACATGGAACCGTTCAGCGGATCGGAAACCACCACCGAATCGGTACCAGTCTCCTTCACCACCTTCTTGAGAATCTTCTCCTTCGTGGCAGTGAGCTGCTCGTCCGGCCGCGCATCGTCAATCGTCATATTCGCATAGACGGCATCCGACAGGGCGGAACGAACAGTATTGCCGAATTGGCAGGAAATGGCGAGCGCCGCAAGCAGAACAATCGCAATGATTTTCGTGACGTTCGGCAGACGGCCGGCACGCAACAATACGACGGCGGCGAAGACGATCAGCGGCAGCACGCCGAACGGAATCATGGTAAGCGGTCGGGTTTCGGCGCGATACCAGGCGGCGGCCACGATGTTGGGGAACCAGCCAGTCAGCGCGGTCGAGCAGACGTAGACGAGACCGACCAGGAAGAAGGCCAGCAGAATGGCGATCGCGTCGCGGCGGAGTTGCGAGGCGTCGGAACGTGGAGTGCGGTAGCTGGCGGAAGTCTTGCGATTCCTACGATCGGCGGGCATAGCCGCAAAATCGGCAACCTGTTCGTGCGGTTGCGCTGCCGTGCTATCGGATGCACGGTCAATCGCAGAAGCGCCAGGCACAGTAGCGGAATCGGCGCGATTGGCGGCGAACCATTGCGGGCGGATGATGGCTGCGACGGTGACGGCAAACGCGATCAGCACGATTGCGGCCATGAACCAGCCTTGCACGCCGCCGATATTGTCGGTGACGTAGATTTTGAGCGCTTCGGGCACCGTGCGGTTCGGAACGAAGGTGTGGAACCAGCTGGCGGGATTGAAGTAGCGGTCCGATTTGTAGCTGGACATCATGTACACAAGGAACACGGCGGCGCCGAGAACCACTACGCCAGCAAGGCCTGCGATGGCTTTCCATGGCAGTCGCGTCAGCACGAAGGGGGCCATGAGCAGGAGCCAGGTGAATACGATGCGCGGATGGGCGAACATGCAGACGCCGGCAGTGACGAAGAACCATATGATCCATTTGACGAGGTGTTCTCGGGTGGCGAGCGCGTCGAGCAGGCGAAGTGTGGCGTACAGCCAGAACGGCAGAAGCGTGGCGGCCAGGCCGAAGGCGATCAGCGGACCGGAAGCAGCATTTGAAAGGGGTGCGAGGCGGAAGCGACGGCAAGCGGGGGATGATGAGCGCGAGTATCGCGGGGAATAGCGGAACTACGACAGACGCGACATTGCGGGCCGAGGACTTTCGCGCGTTCGCAAATCGGGGGAAGCATACGGACTGTGCCGAATGCGACAGGCGACGCGTGAAATAGGAAGCGTACAGCTGAATCGCAATCGGCCAAACCAAGCCGGATGATGCCAGCCAGACCGTGTTGAACGCTGCGTAAATCGACAGATTGACGCCGAACAAGCTGGCGAGCTTAATCAGGCCGGCTGCAAGCAGATGGAACAGCGGCGGATAGTATTCGTCGTTCGGCCACAGGTGGGCGGCCGCGCCGACGCCTTCGCCGAGGATCTTGCGGATGAAGTAATAGTGCGCGGGCGCGTCGATTTCGTGCAATGGGTTCGTCCAAGCGGCGGAACCGTGCGGAAACCAGGCCCATACGACCGCGGCGGCGAGCGCGACGCCGATGGCGGAACAGACCGGCAGTGCGATGCGGGATAAGCGGGGAACGGCGGAATCGCAAGGCAAAGGCAAAGTATCGTTCGTTGTCTTGCTTGATATCTTGTCCGTCGTTTTAGCCGTCGTTTCGTCTGTCGTCTTGCTTGCGGCGACTGCGCTGTCGGCTTCATCGACTGCGTCGTCGGCCGCTGTAGGAATCGTATTGTCTGTGCTGTGCTGCTTCATCGCCATCCATCGTAGCCGAAGCCGCGAAAGCAAGCCACAAATCGCAATCGCACCTGCATTTTGTAATCCAAAACTGGACCGTGCGGCAACAAAAGCTGGAAAGGCATCTAAAAACGGATGGAACATGCGCGGGATGGCGCAAGACGGACGCGGAACGCGGGAAGAATAGGCGGACGTAGAGCGGAGACGAGCGCGAGCAGGAACAAAATCGCCGCTTATCCAACCTTCGATTTTCAGGAAGTATTCAGACTCCACACAGAGGTATAACAGTGTTGCGCAAGAAAACAATCACGTTGGATGGGCAGGATGATTGCACGGGGCGCATTGCGCTGTGAGCGTACTCGCTGTCGTTGCTTGACTGTGTGCGTCCCGGCCAACGCTGGCGTCGGCATGCGTCGACGCGTAACTACAGAGAACTGGAGAAGTACCGCATGTTCGTTCTCAAGAACGCATGGGCTGCGCTCGGTCGCGTCAAATGGCGTACCGCGCTGACGGCTTTGCTTGCACTGCTGGTGTCGTTCTCAGCCGCCGTGGATCTGGCGGTGCTGAGGGCAGACGACAAGGCGAATAACGAAACATACCAATCGCAGAAAGCTTCGGCGGTAATTCGGCCGAGCGCGAAAGTCACTGCGAAACGCGACGGCGCGGACTCCAATTACACCGCCAATTACATGACGTGGGACATGTACACCAAGTACGCGGAAGCGGTGCAGAAGAACAACTTGACGTTCGAATACACGCTCGCCACGTCGGTGCCGGTGCGCGCCAGCAAGTCGCTGCAGGCGATCGCGGCGAAAAGCGACACGAGCGAGGACAAGACCGGCGGCAACCTGACGTTGCAAGCCTTCTACACGAACGATGCGGCGAAAATCAACGACTACGGCACGTTCAAAGTGGTCAAGGGCAAGCAGCTGAACTACAAGACGGCCAACGACGGCGTGCTGGTCTCTCAGGCAGTGGCCAAGAAGAACAATCTCAAAGTGGGCGACAAGGTGACCGTCGGCAATCCGACGAAGGCTTCCGAAACCTACAAATTCACCGTGCGCGGCATCTACGAGTACACCGGCGAGGCGCCGGCCGGATACGGTTCCGACGCGAAATACGCGAAAGACAACCGCGAGAACGTGGTGTACACGTCGTACATCAACTTCGCGCAAAGCGGTCTGGACGTGGCCGGCACCAAGGGCTGGGCCATCCCGAACCTCAATATCATCTTCACGCTGACCGATCCGGCCACATACAACAAGTTCGTGCGACTGGTGACAAAGGCCAAGCTGGACACGTCGAAGTTCACAATCTCCTCGCCGTCGCTTGATGCGTACAAGAAGCGCATCGCACCGCTGGACGCCGCCGCCAAGGCGCGCGCACGGCGTTGTTGGCGACCCTGATCGTCGGCGGGCTCGCGCTGCTGGCATTGGTGCTGTGGGCCGCGATCGGTGGACGCCGTGACGAAATCGGCATGGCGATGGTTTCCGGCGTCACCAAGGGACGTTTGGGATGGCAATTCATGCTGGAAACGTTCATGATGACCGTTCCAGGCTGGGCAATCGGATTGATTGCCGGCGCGCTGCTGGCCAAGCCGCTTGGCACCGCATGGGCCGGTGGACAGGCTGTGGCCATCACATCCGCATCCGTGTGGAACATGATCTGGTACGGACTGGGCGCCTGCCTGGTTCTGGGCATCATCGCGTTCATGCGCGTGGGATTCTTCGATTTGGGTCAGCTGTTCGCAGGCCGTTCTGACGATTCGAACGAATCTGCCGAAGCGAAGAACGCAGACGAGCCGGAGGAAACAGTCGAGTCGACGGAACGTACGGAGGTGAACGCATGAGCGAGAAAGACGTGAAAGACAACGAAACCGAAGCATTGAACAACGCTGCCGCTGAAAACGCGGAAAACGCGGACATCGAGGCGGGCGAAACCGATATGGCCACGTCGATCGAATCGGTCGATTTCGCGGTGGTGTATGACGATGGAGGCGATTCCATCGCAACCGAATCGGCAGAAAACGCGGAAAATACGGAAGGCATCGCCACGGAAGACAGCGTTGCCAGCGACAACGCGAATCGCGTGAACGAAACGCTCGCATTGGGCGCGACCGACGACGAACAGTCGCTCGACCAGCACGAAACCGTACAGGCGGACTCCGCAACCAGCGTGTCATCGCAGATCGACCGCGAAATCAAACATCATCGCAAGAAGGACGCATTCTTCTTCAAGGCGAACCCGACATTCGCGCTCGACCATGTGACGGTGCACAACCGCAAAACCGGACGTGACGTGCTCGACGACGTTTCCCTGGCGTTCCATGCCGGCGCGACCCACGCGGTGCTGGTGGATGCCGAAGATGTCGAACAGCATCAGGCGCTGGTGGCCACCATGGTCGGCATGATGCGGACGACCAGCGGCAACGTGATGCACAAAAGCACGAACCTCGCCGACGCGACACCGGTCGACGTGCTTGGACACCGCATCGGTTTCATTCCGCAGCGTTCGCCGTGCGCGGCGACCTTGATGCGGAAGGCAACGTGCTGTACGCCATGGACGCGTCGAACCGCAATTTCCTGCAGCCCAAGCCGGTGATTGCGCGCGAGCTGCTCAAGCGCGTGGGATTCGAGGAAGTGACTTCCGGTCTGCCGGTGGGCAAGATGAGTGCGTTGGACCAGCGTCGTGCGGCAATCGCGCGTGCGCTGAGCTGCGAGGCGGAGGTGATTATTGCCGACGAGCCGACCGCTGGATTGAACCGTGACGACGCCGCCGTGGTGCTGGGGCTGCTGAAGAAGGCCAAGCGCGATGAGGATCGTAAGCGTGCGATTATTGTGGTGACCGATAATCCGGAGGTCGCCGATCAGATGGAACATTGCGCGGAGCTTGAGTAGCGAGCGGCGTTCTGCGAGGCGAAAGCTTGCGGACTGGTGTTGCATGCCAGTCCGCAAGGCTTTTTTCGTGCTGATTCTGGTTCGTGCCGATTCGCGCTGGTTCGCGGTGACACACCGCTAAAAACATGTCATGCGCTACGTGTGGCAGACTCTTTCATCTTTGGAATCTCAAAACCGCTATGTGTGGCAGATCGTTTGACGCCTCGTGAGTTAGAGGGTCTGTTTTATACCCCCTAATGTATGGCGGGAAAAGAGAAGTGCCACAGATAGCGGTTTTCAGTGCGCAAAACTCGGGCGGCAGCCAGGCTTCGAGGAATTTTTCGGGTGTATCTCGCTTATGAATGGCGGATTTTTCCGCTCGACGCGTGCTATCTCGCTTATAGATGGCGGATGGTTTTGCCGCATGAGACTTAGAGGGGATTGAACTTGCCCCCCCCTAACACCTAGTCTTCCTGAGACACCCGCCATTCATAAGCGAGATAGCATCCGGCAGACACCGAAATCCGCCATTCATAAGCGAGATAAGTAGGTTCGCTACTCGGCGATGCGCATGTGGTACTGCGCGGCGAGCGGTTTGACGTCGAGGACGCCGTAGCGTTCCAGAAGGCGCAGCCATTCGCGCTTGTTGCTTTCGCCGAAACGGGCGGCCTTGCGCGTGTAGTTCGGCGGTCAGGAACTTCGGCGGAATCGACTTGCTGTTGTACTTGTCCGCCACCATGACGACCTCCTGCTCGAGGTTCATCGGCACGTAGTCGGCCGGGGGCAACGGCAATCCCTGCGATTCCACGGTTTCGCGGGTGAGGCCCACACCTGTGTGGTTGCGTGCGAACTGGGCGATCGATTCGTCAACGCCCTCGTTCAGCAAGTATTCGTAGCCTTTGAGCCCGTGCTGAACATAGTGCGGACCGTCGAATTTGAGCGGTTCGCCGTCGGAACCGTCCTGCTTGAGCAGGAAATACGTGCCGATGTCGTGCAGCAAACCGCCAATGACCACCAGATGCTCGTCGATGAGCCGCGGCGGAACGGTACCTCCGGTCAGCCCTTCCGTGGACGGCACCGCAGGCATGTGCAACATGCCGAGCGATTCCTCGCCGGTATTGTCTTTCGTCAGTTCCAGTCCGAAGTCGCCGGTTTTTTCGGGAGCGTCCGTCGGCAGGGTGCAGCGGCGGGTGAACAGTGCATTCTGCCGGCGGGCCATGCGGCGGGCGATGTCGGCCACGACCACGCAATGGCCGTGGATGAGGTCGTATGCGGCTTGCGATTGCGCGATTTTGCGATGTAGCTCATCCACTTGCGCAAGAGTGGGGATATAGCCGGTCGTCGGCTTGTTCGATTCGGTTGTTTCGTTCGATTCGTTCGTCATACGCCCATCTTAGGCACGTTCCATCACGCCCATCACACGGTTCCTGACGCAGTTTCCAAAACGGTTCCCAACAGCCGAAGGGATTCATACACCACACCAGGGGAATCCCGAATGAACGGACACGGATTCAACGGTTTCCCCGTCTTGTCAACGATGTTCCAAGGAATGCCGCCTTAAAACGAGCATTCATCAGCTGCCCGCAGCGGACGGCACGATACGCGGGGACGTTATGTGCGGAAAATCAGATGGAACGGACGCGGAATTCGCCGGTGCGGTTGGAAGCCACGATCATCTGGTCGTTTTCGAGACGGGTCCAGCCGTCTTCAGCACGCTGGTCGAAGCCGGAGCTGGCCACGACCACGCCCTTCGGCTGGGCATCGTCGTTTCCGCCGAGCGCACGGTAGCGCAGCACGCGGTAGTCGCGCGCCTGCTCGCCACGACCGTACTGGTCGTAGATTTCGACGATGCGCTTGGACGTGACCTCACGTCCGGCCGCGCACAGGGCGATGAACTGGTCCTGGCTTTGGATCATGCAGTTGTAGCTGGACTTCGGATAGCTTTTGCGCAGTTCGCGCACGGCCTGCGCCACCGCCTCGTCGAGTGCGAAGCCAAAGCCGATGTATTGCAGGATGACGGCGAAGAAAATGGCGGAATCGGAACGGCCGCCAGTGGACTGCACGATGCTCGGATCGACCGGGAATGCACGGTTCGTAATGATGTTGCGGCCCTGGTCGTCAGAAATGTCGCCGTTGTGGATGAAGCTCAGGCCGTTCGCATAGAAGGGCTGCTGGTTCTCAAGAATCAGCGGCAGGTTGGAGCTGGCCAAGCGCAGGTGCCACAGGCCGCCGCGCGCCGGAGTGTTGGCGAGCTCGTCGAAAATCGGATCATGACGGGCGGCGATGGTGTTTTTGTAGATCGCGGTGCCGGTTTCCGGAGTCGGCGCACCGCCGTCGCGACGGTATGGCGATTCGTCCGGCACGGTGATCAGCGCGGCGCCCCAGCCGTCGTTGTGGATCTCGCTCAGATTTCGGAAATCGCGCACGTTCTGCATGCCGAGCACGCCATTGAGGTTGGTGTTGCTGCCTGCCGTCGCGAATCCAAGTAATCTGCACATGGTTGATTACTTTAGCGACGGCAGGTTTCGACGCGCGCGTGCCGTTATCGGAGTTGGTTATAGCCTGCGATTCAGCCGCCGCTTCACACGCGCTTCAGACGCGGCGGACGCTCGGTGGCGAGGAACAGCGGCTGAATCTCAATCAGCGGATTGTAGGGAGCGAGTCCGAACCATTTGACCGGAGAGCCGGCCAAATGACGAATCGCGTACTTGATCTGCAGTGAGATCGCGCCCTTCTGGGACACCTTCGACTCGGGCATCAACGCCTTGTGAATCAGCACGTAGCGGATAGGTCCGATGTTCGGATCGGCATCCAGCTTCGGGTAGCGGGTGGTCTGCTTGGGCAGATCGCCGGACTTCGACAGATCGTTCATGATCTGGTGGATGTATGCAGGAATCGACTGCGACACCTTGAAGCCCAAGCGAATACGCACGCGGAACAGGAAGTCCGTGCCGAAATTCTCCACCGAATACTCGCGCGTGAACGGGTTGTCGGATGTTTCCACCGACACCGCCCACCATGCGCGGGCGCGCTTCGGATGGTCCGCGAAAATCGAGAAGAAGATGTCGGTATCGACACGCTTCATTTCCGGATCGGACGTCAGATAGACGATGTTGTCCGTGAAATACGGAATCGAATCGTCCTCATGAAGCTGCTTCAGAACCGGCACGCAATCGGCGGGCTGCATATGCCGGCGTTGCGCGCGTTCCAGCTTCGTGCCTTCGTTCCACGTGTACATAATCAGCAGAATCGCCAATGTCAGCAGCATGGTGAACCAGCCACCGTGCAGGAACTTCGCCATCGAAGCGAAGAAGAACAGGAACTGGATGGCCAGGAACACCACTGTGAACACGACCGCGCCGACGCGCTTGCCATCGTGCCAAATGTAGACGGCCAGCAGAATCGTCGTGGTGATCATCGTGACGGTCAATGCCAGGCCGTACGCGGCGGAAATATGCTCCGAATCGCGGAACATCGCCAAAACCAGCAGGGTGGAGACGCACAGCACGGCGTTGACCACCGGAATGTACAGCTGGCCGCGGGTACGAGCCGGATAGCGCACCTGCAGGTGGGGCATCCAGTTGAGTCGCGTCGCTTCGGAAACCATGGTGTAGGCGCCGGTGATCAACGCCTGCGAAGCGATCACGCCGGCGCACACGGACAGCAGCACCGCCACGTAGCGTACGGACGGGGTCATCATTTCGAAGAACGGATTGAGGCCGTGCATGTGGTTGTACGCGGTGTCGTCCCAATGGTTGAGCATCCACGCGCCCTGGCCGAAATAGCAGAGCACAAGGGCGATCTTGATGAACGGCCACGTGAAGTAGATGTTGCCGCGGCCGACATGGCCCATGTCGGAATACAGCGCTTCGGCGCCGGTGGTGGACAGGAACACGGTGCCCATGACGGCGAGGCCTGCCGCATTGTGGTGCTGAAGAGGAACTCCACGCCGTACACCGGATTCAGCGCTTCAAGCACGCTCCAATCGGAGCTCAGGTTCACCAAGCCGACGACGGCGAGGAACGAGAACCAGATCATGACCACCGTGCCGAACGTGCGGCCGATGCGTTCGGTACCGCGCGACTGCACTGCGAACAGGCAGACGATGATCACAATGGTGATCATCAGCGTCAGTTCTTTGTTTTCGCTCATGATCGGTTCCAGCAGCGGCAGTGTTTCCAAGCCTTCCACTGCCGAGCTGATCGAGACGGCCGGCGTAAGCACGGAATCGGCGAGGAACGCGGCGCCGCCCAGCATGGCGGGAATCGCAAGCCATGCCCCATATTTGCGGATCAGCGAATACAGTGCGAAGATGCCGCCTTCGCCGTTGTTGTCGATGCGCATGGCGATGAACACGTATTTGACGGTGGTGATCAGCGTGATCGACCAGAAGACCAGCGACAGGATGCCCAGCACCGCGGCGCGATCCGTATGCGCCAAACCGCCTTGGCCGTTGAGGAACGTCTGCATGGTGTACAGCGGCGAGGTACCGATGTCGCCGTATACCACGCCAAGCGCCACGATGGCCATGGCCGGCGTGATTTTGTCCGGGCCGGACTGGAGACGGCTCCACCAGCGGCCGATGCGGCCCTTGCTGGCGGCCTCGTCAAGTTTCGCGGCTTCCTGCTGCTGCGCCTCGTGCTCCTTGATGAGCGTCTGGCGCTCCTCCTTGGTCAGGACCTTGTGCGAGACCTTTGGCGCCTGCGTGTACGTCGCTGCGTGAAGCAGCGGCTGTTCTTCTTCGTTCGGCTCGTTAGCCATAACGCTTCCTCCAAGTGGCGGGCCTTCCAACCCGCTCCCCAAAATAAAACGCAAGGTGTGACACTAGGAGCTTGGCAAACCATTGTCAAATCTTCACACGTGATTCGGCACGTCACGCATGAAATTCACATATGCTTAATCGTTTGTATTTTGCTTATTTTCTGGCGATTACGCAACTGTTACGTTGAGGCCCATGCGACCGTCACGGAACCGCCACGGGATTACCGCGAAATCGCCATTCTTTTTAGATGCCGTACACTTCGCGCGTCGTTTCACGCGTGGCTTTGGCGATTTCAGCCAACGGTCTGTCAAGATAGTCGGCGAGCGCCTGCAGGGTGTACGGGATCATATACGGCGCGTTGGTGCGGCCGCGGTAGGGCATCGGACTTAAGTAGGGGGCATCGGTTTCGACCATGACGTGGCTCATGCCGACGAGTTTCGCCGATTCGCGGATTCCGTCGTTGCCTTTGTAGCTGGATGTGCCGGAAAGGCTGAGATACCAACCGTTTTCGCGGGCGATTTCGCCCATTTCGGCGTCGCCGGAGTAGCTGTGGAACACGGTACGTTCGGGGGCTCCGTCGGCGAGCAACGTTTCGATGACTTCCTTGTGCGAGTCGCGGTCATGGATTTGCATGGGCAGGTTGAGTTCCTTGGCGAGCGCGACGTGGGCGCGGAACGCCTCGCGTTGCAGTTCCTTGGCGGATTCGCCGGTACGAAACAGGTCCATGCCGGTTTCGCCGATGGCGACGACCTGGTTGGGGTAGGTGGTGGCGAGGCGGTGCACTTCGGCCATGGCTTCGTCGAAGGGGATGTCGTGCCAGGGCTTGTATTTGATGGGCAGGCCGTCGGGGCCGGGTGCGCCGCGGTGGCGTGCAGCACGGCTTCGTTGGGGTGTATGGCGATTGCGGCGTGCACGGTTCCGGGATGCTCGCGGGCCATGTCGATGGCGGTCATGAGGTTGGGCAGCTCGCAACCGCAGTCGATTACGCCTTCGACGCCGACTTTCTGGGCTTGTTCCAGCAGTTCGTCGACGCTGTAGACGGGTACTTCGCCTTGGCCTTTTTCCATGGCTTCGTGACTCATGGCTTGGGAGAAGGGCACGACGGATGCGACGTGGGTGTGGTTGTCGATGACGTGCGCGTCTTCGGGCAGCGGCTGTGGGGCCGGGGCCCAATTACGATTGCGGTGGTGCTTGCTCATGTTTTCCAGATTAGTCCCGATTGGCCCTGCACTGCGGGCGAACTCTCGTTCGAGGGTTCAAACGAGGGTCCGCCCGTTTCGCGGCATACACGTCACTTAATCGTGATGGTGGTGAACGACCATGCCGATGCCGTGTAGTCGCCGTCTGTCAGATCAATCGCGGTCTGCCGCGGCCTGGTCGGTGATTCCTCACCGACCTGTCCCGCATACGGATTGTCTCCGGCTAGGACGGTGGCCGTGGCGGATGCCGCCGATGCTGTGGAAATATTCAACTCGGCAAGAATCTGACGTAGGTCGACGCTTATTGGCGCGTCCATGGCATTGACCACGCGCACGTAGGTCTCTCCGGCTTTGTCATTACGTGATACGGTGACGGTACGCCTTGGCTCGTCCTTAACCTCCGTGCCATCCGCAATCAGCGTTCCATCGATGTACAGCTTCATGGCTTGGCCGCGATCGGTGACGTCAACGTGCACCTGCCAAGTGGTGCCCGGTCGCACTTCGTTCATGGAGACTTCGGTGCCGGCAAGCGCGTAGCGGTGCCGTCGCGGACCACGCGCACGCTGTGTCCTCGACCAAGTGAGATGATGTTGTGGTTCTTGCCGTCGATATCGCCACAGATGAGGTCCATGCCCCATCGTCCCTCGTAATAGACGACGGTAGTGTCGATACTGTAGGAATCAGCGTGCAGATCGAGGGCGGTGTCGATGGTTCTGCCATCGTAGGCCACGTTGCCGAGATTAATCGTCTCCCCGGATGCGGTGGTGATGACAAGATTGTTAAGGTCGGCTTTGGCGTTGCCCGCGATGCGCAGTCTCACGGTGTCCGGCAGGGTGCGGCGCAGCGTGGACGGGCCTTCGACGGTGACGGGCCACGCGGTGTCGGCCGTGGTGGTGGCGTACATCTGCTGCACCCAATAGCTGTAGGGATGGTAGGCGCGTTCGTTGTCGAAGTAGATGAGGTCCGGATTCCAGCTATGGTGCCCATTCTTGGCGAACAGCGGGGCGTAGGAGCCATGGCCACCACATCGCCGTTGAGTTCCATGCGTCCCATGAAGGCCGCTTCGGACAGGCCGTTGATCAGTTGGGTGTTCCAGGAGCCGTATTCGCGAGGTAGACCTTCGGCCCCTTGCGGTCCGTGTGGTCGTAGTGGTCGAGGTTGTGGAACCACCAGCTGGACGACTGGTAGGAATGTTCGTCGACGATCGGCAGACCCGCTTCGCGCGCGTACTTCCAGCCTTCCTCATAATCCTGACCGCTGGGGGCGGGACCGACGGTGCCGACGACGACGATGTCCGGATATGCGGCTTTGACGGCGTCGAAAATCTGCTGGAAGCGGTTTTTGAACACGTCGTCGATGAGATCCTCGTTGCCGATGCCGAGGTATTCGAGGCCGAACGGCTCCGGATGGCCCATGGCGGCACGCTTGGCACCCCATTCGGTGGCGGTGCTGCCGTTGCAGAATTCGATGAGGTGGAGCACTTCATCGATGTAAGCGGGCATATCCTCCTGCGCCACCGGCACCGGGCCTTGGCTGGTGTTTTGGCAGCTCACGCCGGCGGGCAGCACCGGCAGCGGCTTGGCGCCGATTGTTTCGCACAGGCACAGGTATTCGTAGTAGCCGATGCGGAATGACTGGTGGTAGCCCCAGAGGTTGAAGTTGTGCGGACGATGCTCGACCGGTCCAATGGTGCGGTCCCAGTGGTACATGTTGTCCATGCCGAGGCCGTGGGTGATGCAGCCGCCGGGGAATCGCATGAATCGTGGTTTGAGGTCGGCGAGCGCCTCCACCAAATCCGGGCGGAAGTGCTTGAGACCGTGGTAGGTGGTGCGCGGCTCCAAGGTGACGAAGTGAGGTCGATGACGCCTTCGCCGGCGAAGGCCAGACGCAATGTGCCCTGTGTGGCCACGCTCGAGCCGGCATCGCCGTGCTCAGGAACGGTCAGCGAGGCTTGGTATGTCGTCCATGCCGAGCTGAGACGGGTGATGGTGTTTTCGGCGATGATGCTGCCGTCGTCTCCGCGCAGCGAGACCGTCACCGGCATCGCGCTTTCCGATCGCACGCGCATCCAGGCGGTGAAATCGTAGGTTTCTCCGGCACGGAACACCATGCCGTCCCAGCCGGTGTTGTCCAGCGCGGCAGGGGCATGTTCGACTTCCACCGTCGCGTAATGCGGGTTTTCGGTGGCAACCGGGTCATTGTCATGGATACCGAAGCTGCGAACGAGCCTTCCGGCACGATTTTGCGCCAGAAGCTGTAGTTGCTCCAATCGATGGAGTCGCGCGGTTGTATTCGAAGGCGCCGTTCTGCACGAGGTCGGCGTTGAGGCCGCGTCGCCGGAGTAGCTGATGTCTTCGAAG
>ENA-OQIO01001040-OQIO01001040.1-human-gut-metagenome-genome-assembly--contig:-NODE-1040-length-14183-cov-2.477305_pt1 | contig 14183 bp, 20 predicted proteins | sample MGYA00242573_ERZ504737 | MGnify/ENA primary metagenome ERZ504737 (study PRJEB26092, sample SAMD00036203) | human gut metagenome | host: Homo sapiens | study: EMG produced TPA metagenomics assembly of... | reverse complement strand
AGAATGACACCGTCTCCGTGCGCGGGCTCGGCAAGCTGCGCGTGCTCGCTCTCGGCGGGCTGACAAAGAAGGGCCGCCTCGCCCTGACACTCGGCAAATATCTATAAAGAAGCACTCGGCAGCGATGCTGCCGAGTGCTAATTTTCGCTAATTTTCGCTTATTTTTCGATCAGAAGCTCCGCGACCTGAATGGTATTCGTCGCAGCGCCCTTGCGGATCTGATCGCCGCAGCACCAGAGCGTCAGGCCGTTGTCGTCGGTCAGGTCCGGACGGATGCGGCCGACATAGACAAGATCCTGATCGGACGTGTCGAGCGGCATGGGATACTCGTGGTTGCCGAGGTCGTCGACCAGACGGCAGCCCGGCGCAGCGGCAATGGCATGGCGTGCCTCGCGGACGGACACGGGCTTGTCAAAGCGCAGTGTGACGGAAATGGAGTGGCTGCGCACGACCGGTACACGGACGCAGGTACACGTTACGCGCAGGTCCGGCAGGTGCATGATCTTGCGGCCCTCGTTCTGCATCTTCATCTCCTCGCTGGTGTAGCCTCAAAGGCCTCGCCGCCGATCTGGGGGATGATGTTGTACGCGATCTGATACTGGAAGACCTTGGGCTCAAGGTGTTTGCCCTCGGAAAGAGCCTTGACCTCATTGTTGAGTTCGTCGATGCCGCCCTTGCCCGCGCCGCTGACGGCTGGTAGGAAGAGGCGATGATCGTCTCGATGGGGCTCTCCTTGGCGAGGGCGTTAATGGCCACGAGGGTCACGATGGTGGTGCAGTTGGGGTTCGAGATGATACCCTTGTGCCACTTCACGTCCTCGGGGTTGATCTCGGGGATGACAAGGGGGACGTTGGGGTCGAGGCGGAACGCGCTCGAATTGTCGACGAACACCGCGCCCGCCTTGACGATCGAGGGAGCAAAACGCTCGGCGATGTCGTTCTCGGCCGCGCCGAGGACGATATCAAGGCCCTCAAACGCGTCGTCAGACGCCTCGACGATGGTGCACTCCTGACCGCGGAACATGATTTTGCTGCCCGCGCTTCTGGCGCTTGCGATGGGACGAAGGGACGCAACGGGGAAGTTGCGCTCTTCGAGAATTTTGATCATTTCCTGACCGACGGCGCCGGTGGCGCCGAGAATACCGACATTGACCTGTTTCATTACACTACATTCTCCTTCACAAAACTATTGTACAGGACACGGATGGCCTGTTCGAAATCTTTTTCTTCCACGCCCACGATGATGTTGAGCTCTTCGGGGCCCTGCGTGATCATGCGGATGTTCACGCCGTTTTCGCCGAGCTTGGCGAAATTTTACCGGAAACGCCGGGACGGTACGCCATCTTGCGGCCGACGGCGGCGACGATGGCGATATGCTCCGTTACGGTTATCTTATTCGGCTGCACCTCTTTTTGCAGCTCGCCCAGCATTTCGTAGAGCGAGCGGGACACCTTGTCGGACGAGAGACGAGCGAGACGTTGTCGATGCCGGACGGGAGGTACTCGACGTTGACCTCGTGCTTGGCGAGCACGTTGAGAATTTTCAGGAGAGAGCCCGGTTCGCTCGACATGCCGGTCTTGGCGATGGTGATGATGGAAAAGCCCTTCTTGCCGGCGATGCCGGTGATGAAGCCGCCCTCTTCCATCTCGTCGCCGATGGACTCCAAGATCATCGTACCGGGATGGTCGGGCGCGTTGGTGTTGCGGATGTTGAGCGGGATGTTTTTCTCGCGCACGGGGAAGATCGTGCCCTCGTGCAGGACCTGCGCGCCGATGTAGCTCAGCTCGCGCAGCTCGCTGTAGGTCACGCGGCGGATGGGCTCGGGATCGTCGACGATGCGCGGGTCGGCCATCAGGATGCCGGAGACGTCCGTCCAGTTTTCATACACGTCCGCGCCGAGCGCCGCTGCCGCGAGCGCGCCGGTGATGTCGCTGCCGCCGCGGGAGAACGTGCGGATGTGCCGTCGGGCATCACGCCATAGAAACCGGGGATGACGACCCTGCGGTCCTCGGCGAGGGAGCGCAGCGCCGCGTAGGACGCGTCCTGATCGACGGTGCCGTCGAACTTGAACTTGATCCAGCGGGCCGCGTCGACGAACTCATAGCCGAGGTATTCGGCCATCAGCCGTGCGGAGAAGTATTCGCCGCGCGAGGCGAGCTCATCCTGCTGATGCCATTTTTCATCTTGTCCCACAGCGCGTCGAACTCTTTGTCGAGGCTGATGTGCAGGCCGCATTCGGCGATGATCTCGTTGTAGCGGTCGCGAATCATGGCGAAGATGTCCTCGCACGAAACGCCGTATTTGATGTGCGCGGCGCAGAGATAGAGAAGATCGGTGATCTTATGGTCGCCGGAGAAGCGCTTGCCCGGCGCGGAGACGATGACCACGCGGCGGGCGGGGTCGGCTTCCACGATGGACTTGACCTTGGCGAACTGGCGGGCCGTCGGCGAGCGACGAACCGCCAAATTTCAAAACTTTGAGCATGGAGTTTATTCCTCTTCGGCCGCGTAGCGCGCAAGCAGCGCGTGCGGGTCGTCCTTTCGGTAAGATTCATAGGCGTCGACGCCGCGCGGGCGCTGCACTCGCGGGTAAAGTATTCGCCCATGCAGCGGAACAGCCACTTGCACTGCGTGCCGGATAGGTTCACCGAGCAGGGGGTGAAGGAGTCAGCATAGAAGCTGCGGCAGCCGTCGGCGACGTCGAGACAGTCGCGCAGCACGTTCGAGCCGGTCGGGTAGCCGCCTGCGCCCGCGCCGGAAAAGCTCTGCTTGCCAAAACGCGATGCGAACAGCGTGACGAGGTTGCCGGTGCCGTCGGTATGCGCCTCGGGCGCGGAGGAGGGGAAAAGCGTCGGGCAGACGAACGCGGCCACGGCACGGCCGCTTTTCTCCGCTCGGGCAATGAGCTTGTAGGTCAGGCCCTCGTCCTTCGCCTTGGCGATGTCGTCCGCGGTGATGGACGAGATACCGACACAGGGAATGTCCTCTTCCCTGATGTTCACGCCGAAGGCAAGGTCGGCGGAGAGGACGATCTTGCGGCGCGCGTCCAGACCCTCGACATCTGCGGTGGGGTCGGCCTCGGCGTAGCCGAGCTCCTGCGCCTTGCGGAGCGCGGGCGCGTAATCCGCGCCGGAATTCGTCATGGCGGAAAGCATGTAATTCGTTGTGCCGTTCAGAATGCCCTCGACAGCCTTGATCTCATCAAGCTCAGACGCGCGGGAGAGAGAGGTGAGCCAGGGAATGCCGCCGCCCGCGGCGGCAGTGCAGCGCAGCGCCACGCCTTTTTCTTTTGCAAGGGAGGTGAGCTCTTCAAAGTGGGCGCACATGAGCTGCTTGTTCGCGGTGACGACGTGCTTGCCCGCACGCATGGCCGCGCAGAGGTAGCTGTACGCCGGCTCGATGCCGCCCATGACTTCCACCACAATATCAATCGAGGGATCGCGCACGATCTCGTCGTAATCGGCGGTCACGGTGCATGTGAGCTCCGGGCGGGGACGGCGGGAGAGAACAGCTGCAACATGCAGATCGGTTCGCCCCTCGCACAGCTTATAAAAATGGGAACCGACGGTGCCGAAGCCCAGCAGCGCAATATTCACGGGGAATGACCTTCTTTCTTTTTTGGATACTCCGTCAAGTGCGGACGAATTTGTGACTTACGCCGAAACTGTCCGCGAAAGAAAAACACTTGACTTTTGATGGAAACAATATAACATAGCGTTTGTGAAAATACAATAGGGAAAACAAAAAAACTTTTCCCGTGAGATACAGGAGGAAACATCCATGCAGTATCAGAGCACCCGTGACAAAAATTTAAAGGCCAGCAGCGCGCAGGCCATCTTAAACGGCCTTGCCCCGACGGCGGCCTTTACACGATGCCGTCGTTTGACGAGGTCAAGTTCGACTATACTACTGTATTAAATATGGACACGATGTCCATGTCGACGAAGATCTTATCCAAGCTCCTGCCCGACTTTTCAGAAGCGGAGATGGCAAAACTCGTCCACGACGGCTATACCGGCAAGTTTGAGACCGACCACCTGACCCCGACCGTCCCCGTCGGTGAGGACTTCATCCTCGAGCTTTTCCGCGGGCCGACGAGCGCTTTTAAGGATGTGGCGCTCTCGATGCTGCCGCGCCTGATGACCGCGTCGAAAGAAAAGCTCGGTGTGGACGACGAGATCATGATCCTGACCGCCACGTCCGGCGATACCGGCAAGGCGGCGATGGAGGCTTCTGCGATGTGCCGGGCACGAAGATCATCGTCTTCTACCCCTACGGCGGCGTGAGCGCCGTGCAGCAGGCGCAGATGGCGACGCAGGCGGGCGAAAACGTCTGCGTGTGCGCGGTGCGCGGCAATTTCGACGATGCGCAGACCGGCGTGAAGAAAATTTTCTCCGCCGTCAGCAAGGATCAGCTGCTCGAGGGTAAGGGCGTTCGCCTGTCCTCGGCCAACTCCATCAACATCGGCCGCCTCGCCCCGCAGGTCGTCTATTATTATAGAGCGTACGCCGACCTCGTGCAGGCGGGCCGCATCCAGCCGGGCGACAAGGTCGACTACGTCGTGCCGACCGGCAACTTCGGCGATATCCTCGCGGGCTACTTTGCCAAGGAGATGGGCCTTCCCGTCGGCAAGCTCGTGTGCGCGTCCAACGCCAACAATGTGCTGACCGACTTCCTGCGCACGGGCCGCTATGACCGCCGCCGCCCCTTCTACAAGACAGTGTCCCCCTCGATGGACATTCTCGTCTCCAGTAACTTGGAGCGCCTGCTCTATCTCCTCTCCGGCGACGACAAGCTCATCGCGGATTTAATGAAGCAGCTCAGCGAAAACGGTGAGTACGAGGTGCCCGCGGACATGCTCGAAAAGCTGCACGAGCTCTTCTGGGCAGGCTTCTGCGACGACGAGGGTGCGAAAACCGCCATCGGTAAGGTCTGGAAGGACGACCATTACCTCTGCGACACGCACACGGCGGTCGCCTGGGACGTGGCGCAGCAGTACAAGCAGGCGAACCCCGAGCACAACGCCGTCGTCGTGCTCTCCACTGCCTCTCCTTATAAATTCCCCGCCGCCGTGCTCGAGGCATCGGCGAAAAGGCCGAGGGCGACGAGTTCGACGTGATGGAGCAGCTCCACAAGGTCACGGGCGTGCCCGTGCCGAAGAATCTTGCCGACCTACGCTCCCGCGCGGTGCGTCACTGCGACGTGATCGACCGCGGCGAGATGCTCGACTACGTGCTCGGCAAGGCCGCGGCGGAAAAGTGATAAAGGAGAATAAACATGTATATTACCTGCCTTGATATGGAGGGCGTGCTCGTCCCCGAAATTTGGATCGAATTTGCCCGCGAGAGCGGCATTCCCGAGCTGACGCGCACCACGCGCGACGAGCCGGACTACGACAAGCTGATGAAATGGCGCCTGGGCGTGCTCCGCGAGCACGGCCTGGGACTCAAGGAAATTCAGGAGACTATCGCGCGCATCGACCCGCTTCCGGGGGCGAAAGAATTCCTCGACAAGCTGAGATCTGAGACGCAGGCCATCATTTGAGCGACACCTTTGAGGAATTTGCACAACCGCTGATGAAAAAACTCGGCTGGCCGACCATTTTCTGCAACTCTCTCGAGGTGGACGCCGACGGATTCATCAGCGGCATCAAGATGAGATGCGAGCATTCCAAGCTTACGACCGTGCGCGGCCTTCAGTCCATCGGCTTTGAGACCATCGCCAGCGGCGACAGCTACAACGACCTCGAAATGATCGAAGCGTCCAAGGCGGGCTTCCTGTTCCGCACGACGGAAAAGATCAAGCACGACTACCCGCATCTGCCCGCTTTTGAGGGCTACGACGAGCTTTTAGCGGCCATCGAGCAGGTCATCCGCGCATAAGGGAAAAACAAATATCCAGCTCGAATGAAATAATATTCATTCAAAATTTGTTCATTTTGACGATTGACTTTTTTCTCCAAAAAATTATTATAATCAGGCGAAACGCAGGGGAAATTCTCCTGCAAGGCAAACATTTGTAATAAAATAGGAGGAGAAAAATGTTTAGCTTTCTGATCTGCCTCGCATTGCTGATCGGCGGCTACTTCGTTTACGGTGGCATCGTCGAAAAGACCTTCGGCCCTGACGACCGTGAAACGCCGGCTGTCAAGATCAACGATGGCGTGGACTATGTGGTTCTGCCGCAGTGGAAGCTGTTTATGATCCAGCTTCTGAACATCGCGGGCCTCGGCCCCATCTTCGGTGCCCTGCAGGGTGCTCTGTGGGGTCCCATCGTGTTCCTGTGGATCACCTTTGGTACGATTTTTGCCGGTGCGGTTCACGACTATTTCTCCGGTATGATGAGCGAGCGTAACGAAGGCGCTTCCATCTCCGAGATCGCCGGTATCTATCTGGGCGGCGCAATGAAGAACGTCATGCGCGTGTTCAGCGTGGTGCTGCTCGTTATGGTCGGTACGGTCTTTGCGGTCGGCCCTGCCGGTCTGATTGTCACCCTGTTCAAGAACGGCGGCCACGAGGCATCGTCGCCACGACCCTGTTCTGGCTGATTATCGTTCTTGTCTACTACTTCATCGCGACTTTCATTTCCATCGATAAGATCATCGGTAAGATTTACCCCCTGTTCGGTATCTGCCTGATCATCATGCCATCGGTGTTGCCGTCGGCATCTTCACCAAGCCTGAGTACACCATCCCCGAGATCTGGAACAACTTCGGCTCCATGCATCCCTCGGGCACCCCGGTGTGGAGCTTCATGTTCATCACCGTTGCCTGCGGCGCGATCTCCGGCTTCCATGCCACGCAGAGCCCCCTGATGGCTCGCTGCATGAAGAGCGAGAAGCAGGGCCACTTCGTCTTCTACGGCGCAATGGTCTGCGAGGGCGTTATCGCTCTGATCTGGGCTGCTGCCGGCTGCTCCCTGTATGAGGTCACCGGCGGTCTGAACACCGGCCTTGCCGCGGCTCTCGCCAATGGCCAGTCTGCTGCCATCTACGACGTCTGCTCCAAGACCATGGGCGGCGTGGGCATTGCGCTCGCCATGCTCGGCGTTATCGCCTGCCCCATCACCTCCGGCGATACGGCCTTCCGTTCCGCCCGTCTTGTTCTGGCTGACTGGTTCAAGATCGACCAGAAGAAGTGGCAGAACCGCCTGATGCTCTGCGTGCCCGTCCTCGGCGTCGGCGCGATCCTCGGCATCGGCAATGCCCTCGGCAAGATCGACTACACTGTCATTTGGCGTTACTTCAGCTGGACGAACCAGACCCTCGCCATGATCGTTCTGTGGGCCGCTTCCATGTACCTCTTCTATGATAAGAAGAACTACTGGATCACCGCTGTCCCCGCTACCTTCATGAGCGCTGTGTCCGTGACGTACTTCCTGCTGGGCAACGAGTGCCTCGGCCAGTTCCTGAATACCAAGACTGCTGATGGCGCTACCGTTTACAACACTGCTGTTGCTTACCCCGTTGGTGTCATTGTTGCCGTCCTGTTCCTCGGTATCTTCCTGTACACCATCAAGAAGCGCAATCCCCAGCCTCACTACGAGACGCTGCACAAGTAAACCATTCGTAGAGCGGTGGGAGAATCCTCTCCCACCGCTTTTTTCAGATTTTGGAGGAGCTTTATGATTTTTGCACTGTGCGCTTGGCGAAACGAGTCTCAACGCCGAAGCTGTCGCCGCGGACAAGAAGTCCTGCAAGCGTTTCGGCCCCTGCGGCGTGGGGAAAGAGGCGCTGTTTTTGAATAGCTATTTTATCGACCGGCGCTACTATGTCGCCTTTTCGTCGGTGCGCCGCGTCTTCAAGCGCGTGGCGATGAGCCAGGGTGGCTTTTCGGGCCAGGGCGTGTTCGGCGCGATCCCCTATCTCGTGGTGCAGTATGACGGCGGGAAGGAAAAGCAGTGTACCTTCAAGCGCGAGGAAGACGTGGACGCGATGCTCGCCTATATCGGGGAAGTGCATCCCGAGATCCCGACGCTGAGCGTCGGCGGCGAGCAGCGCTTGGAGCAGAAGGCGAAGGAAGAGGCCGCGCGCTATCTTTCCGAGCTGACGAGCGACGCGCAGAGCGCGAAAGAAGAGCTGGAAAAGGCGCAGAAGTTCCTCTCCGGTTACCCTGAGCTGACAGACCGGCTCTCCAAGGCGGCCAGAGCCAAGCGTGTGAACCAGCATACGAACCCCGCCTACCGCTGGGTCGCGCTGGCCATCGTGCTGGCGGGCGCGGCGGCGCTGGTGTACGGCATCATCTCGTGGCGCAACGGCGGAGATTTCGGCATGTATTTCGCCCTCTTCGGCTTTGCGGCGATCTTCTTCTTTTCCGGCGCGCACGTGCTGCCCACGGCGAAGAACAACAAAAAGGCCGTCGCCCGCGCCTGGGAAGAGGCACAGGCCAACCTTGCCCACGTCCTGCCGGACGATTTTCCGCTGCCGGCGCGCTATGCGCACCCTGTCGTGCTCACGCGCATGATCCGCATCCTGCGCGAGGGCCGCGCCCAGAGCGCAGATGAGGCGCTCGAGGTGCTGAAATCTGACCTCAAGGCGCTCAACGCCGACGTGCAGGTCTCGCAGGAGGAATACGACGAGGTCGTCGCGATCAAGTCGATGTTCCTGCTGAGCGATTATCAGTGAGCGGATATTGATTCATTTCGTCAAAAAGCCCGTGGATTTTGCAAACCCATGGGCTTTTTTCTGTCGCCTGGCAAGTGAATATAAGAGCGGTAAAAGAAAAATGCTTGCAAAGCGATCGCTTTGCAAGCATTTTTTATCTCTTTTTGCTCTTTGCCGTGGGCTTTGGCTTGGCCAGCCGGATTTGCGCTTAAAGTTTTTCGGCTTGTCAGCGCCGCTGTTCTTCGGGCTCTGCCCACCGCGGGGCGCGTCGTTTCTGCGGCCGCCGGTCTGAGCGGCGGAGGGCTTTTTGCCGCCGCCGGATTTGCCGTGCGGCATCGCGCGGTCATCGCCGTACGGGCGGACAAGCACTTCGGCCCGTAGCCGATGAGATCCTCGCGTCCGGCCTTTTTGAGCGCTCGATGACGAGCGTTTTCTTGTCGGGGCGGAACCACTGGAGCAGCGCGCGCTGCAATTCCTTGCCGTGCGGCGTCGTCTCGGCGAAGACAGGTGTCATATCGCGCGGGTCGATGCCGGTGTAGTACATGCAGGTCGAGAGCGTACCGGGCGTGGGGTAGAAGTCCTGCACCTGCTCGGGCTTGTGACCCGTGGAGTGCAGAAATTCCGCGAGCTGCACGGCGTCCTCGAGTGTGCAGCCGGGGTGGGACGACATGAGGTAGGGAACGAGATACTGCTCGCGCCCGTTCTTCTCGTTCACGGAGCGGTATTTGTCCCAGAATTTTTCAAACACGTCGAAGTGCGGCTTTCCCATGTAGTCGAGCACGCCCGCCACGCAGTGCTCGGGCGCGACCTTGAGCTGGCCGGAGATGTGGTATTTGACGAGCTCGGACAAAAAGGGACTTCCCTTGTCCTCGAGCAGATAGTCATACCGGATGCCCGAGCGGACGAAGACCTTCTTCACGCCGGGGATCGCGCGAAGACGACGCAGCAGCTCGACATATTCCGAGTGGTCGGGATCGAGATTTTTGCAGGGGTAGGGAGCGAGGCAGTTTTTATTGCGGCACATGCCGCGCTTCAACTGATCCTTGCACGACGGATGGCGGAAGTTGGCGCTCGGACCGCCGACGTCGTGGACGTAGCCCTTGAACTTCGGGTCGTGGGTGAAGCCCTCGACTCGCGCACGCAGGATTCAATCGAGCGCGAGGTGATCATGCGCCCCTGATGGAACGCCAGCGAGCAGAAGTTGCATCCGCCGAAGCACCCGCGGTTGTGCGCGACGGAAAAGCGCACCTCCTCGATGGCGGCGACGCCGCCGAGAGCGTCGTACATCGGGTGCACCTCGCGCATGTAGGGGAGCTCGGCGACCTCGTCGAGCTCTTCGCGCGAAAGCGGCATCGCGGGCGGATTGACGACGAGCGTGTCACGCCCGTGCGCCTGCCAGAGCGCTTTGCCGCGAATGGGGTCGTGCTCCTCGTATTCGAGCTTTGTCGCGAGCGCGTAGGCGTGCTTGTCCCCGCACACCTCTTCATATGACGGGCACTCGACATGGTCGAAGGCGCAGACTTCGGGCGTGCGCGTCACAAACGCCGTGCCGCGAATATCTGTCAAGGTATCCGCCTTTTCGCCCTTGGAGAGCCGGCGCGCAATCTCGCGCGTGGCGTATTCGCCCATGCCGTAAACGAGCAGGTCGGCCTGTGCGTCAAAGATCAGCGCGCGGCGGACCTTATCGTCCAGTAGTCGTAATGCGCAAAGCGGCGCAGGCTCGCCTCCAGTCCGCCGACGACGATGGGGATATTGCCGAAGGCTTCGCGGCAGCGGTTGGCGTATACGATGGTCGGGCGGTCGGGGCGAAGACCCATGCGGCTGCCGGGGGAGTAGAGGTCCTGCGTGCGGCGTTTTTTCGCCGCCGTGTAGTGCGCGACCATCGAGTCAATGTTGCCGCCGCCGATCATCACGCCGTAGCGCGGACGGCCCATCGCGCGGAAGGCGTCCGCGCTGTGCCAGTCCGGCTGGGCGAGCACGGCCACGCGGTAGCCCTCGTGCTCCAGCACGCGTGCGATGATCGCCGTGCCGAAGCTCGGGTGGTCGATATACGCATCCGCCGTGACGACGAGGAAGTCATAGTAGTACCAGCCGCGCTCGACCATCTCGTCCTTCGAGACCGGCAGAAAGGCCTTTTCGATCTTTTTTTTCTTCATTTTTCGATAACTTCCTGCAATCTCTTCCAGCAGGATTCCTCATCGTATTCAAAATTCTTCTCAAATGTGACGCTTTCCGCGTCCTCGCAGACGGGGTGGAAGCCCCACTTTTCCGCGCAGTGGAGGCCGACCAAATTGCTCTTCGGGATGCGGCCGGTCGAGAGGATGGAGCAGCCGCGCGAGCGCGCATAGGAGAGAGCCTGACCGACGAGCTTTTCGCCGAGGCTGCGCTTCTGCGCGTCCTCCTCAAGCCAGAATTCGCCGATCGTGCCCACACCGCCGCGGCAGGAGACAACGCTGACCGCGCCGATGACATCGCCGCCGTGCATCACGTCGAAATGCCCCGCTTCGCCCGAAGCGCGGTAGTAGATGCCGCCCTCGAAGCCTTTTGGGTCGTTGACCCAAGGCTGCTTGCGCACGGTGGCAATGTTGTCGCCGAGGTGGGAGGCGTCGTCGCGGAAGATGACATTGAACGTGCCATTTTCGTACTCGAGCTTTGCAACGGCGGTGTTTTCCGCGTGGCCGGTCTTGTCGATTTCGTGCAGTGTCATGCCTGAAGCGTGCCGACGATGATGCGCATGGCCATGCCGTGGGAAAAGACGGCGACCGTGCCGTTCGGGTGCGCCTCGGCGATCTCTGTGAGCGCCTTGCGCATCCGCTCGCGCACCTCGCAAAGCTTTCACAGCCGGGGACGTGCCAGTTCTGCGAGTCGTTGCTGAAATTCGCGAGCTGCTCGGGGTCGATGCGCTCAAGCTCCGCCCACGGGGTATCCTCCAATAGCCCACGTCGATCTCGCGCAGCGCGCGGACGGTGCGCAGCGGCAGACCGTGCGTTTTATAGATGGAAAGCGCCGTGATCATCGTGCGGAAACGATCGCTTGAATAAACGGCGTCGAATTTCGTGTCGGCAAAGCGCTTCGAGAGCGCGGCAATCTGGCGGTAGCCGCGGTCGGTGATGGTGCTGTTGTACCAGCCATGCGCGCGGCGATAGAGGTTGCCCTCGGCCTCGGCGTGGCGGATGAGATAAATCGTGGTCATATGGTTCTCCTTCATGCTTACTTTTTCTCATTTTCATTATAGGCCGAAAAGAGGCATTCAGCAAGGGCGATTTGCGGCAAAAATTGCCGCGTATGACGCGATCTTGTGTGGACAGACTAAGCGCGTGAGCAAAGGAGTGATCGATATGTGTGATACCGCATTCTGGCGCGGTATGGCTGCCGGCATGGCCGCCGGCGCGATCATCGGCATGACCGTCGCAGAAAAGCGCAAAGCCATGAAGACCTGCGTAGGCCGCACCATGCAGCAGATGGGTACCGCCGTGGACGGCGCGCTGAGCGACCTAATGCACCGATGAAATAGGCGCGAGAGCGCAAAGAAAGGGCGGGAGCTATGCTCCCGCCCTTTCTTTGTTGACTTATATGCAACGACGGATATAATGAAAATAACAGGAATCCCCTGATTAAATTATTTGTATAACGAGAGAGGAGAGAAACGATGAAAAAGCTATTTGCATTGATGCTTGGCCTGCTGTCCTGCACACTACTGCTCTGCCTGTCTGTCAACGCAGTCGAGCTGTATGTCGACACAGAGTTGGTGCAGACCGATGTGCCGCCGCAGCTGGTGAGCGGCCGCACGCTTGTGCATGCGGGCGATTTTTGAGTATCTGGGCGCGGAGGTCACGTGGGACAATGACACTCGAACGGCGACTGGTACGCTGAACGACACGGTTGTGACTATCCAAATCGACAATACGACCGCCTACGTCAATGGTGTGCCGTACACACTGGATGTGCCTGCGCAAATCATCGGAAACCGGACAATGGTTCCGGCACGCTTCGTTTCGGAATCGCTTGGCTGCGTCGTCACACGGTACAATGAGACGCAGACGGCGGCAGTTGCGAATAAGACGAAGGGCGAGCACATCTATGTGACAAAGACGGGCAAGCGTTATCACTATTCCGGTACCTGCAACGGCGGTACTTATTACGAAGCAACGCTCGCTGAGGCGATGGGCAGAGGCCTCACTCCCTGCGACAAATGCGTGCTGACAAAGAACTGAATCTTTTCGGAATAGGGTAAGGGCGGGAGCACAGCTCCCGCCCTTTCTCATTATTTCCTTGCTATCCTGCTTGCTTTTATCCTTAGATGACGCCGTACTCCTTGAGGAGCTTTTCAATGTCGGTGCCTTCGATTTTGCCGAGAGCTTTCTTGACGGCATCTTTTCCATGAAGCCCATATCCATGTCGGTGGCCTTCTTGCCGTCGCGCAGCTTGACAGTTGCGTTGAGCAGGTCACGCACATCATACACGCTGCCCCAGACCTCGGGCACGCCGCGGTCGACGTTCAGCAGCGTATAGACGGCCTCCATGCCGGTGCGCATGGAATACTCGGTGGTGAAGATCGTGTCGCGCGGGGTCTCGGCGAACTGGCCGAGGAAGGCAAAGTTGACGCTGCCTCGGGCACGACGTTCGGGCGGTCGCCATAGGCGCGCGGCATGAAGAACGCGTCGATATACGGCATCATGACGGGCACGGTGTTGGCGCTGTTCGTCGCGAGCTCTTCGATCTGGTCCTCGGGCACGCCGATGTGGTAGAGCCACTCCATGCAGATCTCCCTGCCGGTGCACTCGCGCATGGGCTTTTTGATATAATCGCCCGGCTTGTCGGTGAAGAGGGAGTAGACCCAGACGAGGCAGTGGTCCTTGGGCTGCGTGCGGAACTGCGGCTGGCGGTTGATGGTCCAGCTCATCAGCCAGGAGGAATCCTTCACGGTGACGATGCCGCCGGTGACGACATGGCCGGTGAACGGGTCGCGCTTGCAGATATTTTTGATATAGGGGATGATCTTCTGGTCGAGGGTCTCGACGGTGGCGCTCATCCAGTTGGTCTGCTCGGGGTCGTGGCAGAACTTGTCGGGATGACCGAAGGACGGGTCCTGCGCGGCGATCTTGCGCCACATATCCCAGCCGCCGCCCTCTTTGAGCTCGGTGTTGTACGCGGCGGGCTCGTTCTGGCTGCCCATGGAGGAGTTTTCGACGCAGCCGCCGTTCGTGATGAAGACGAGGTCATTCTCGGTGAGGTCGATGGCCTCCTTCTTGCCGTCGCGGATGACGTCGATGCGCTTAGCCAGCTTGTGCTTGGGGTCAGAGCAGTCGAACTCGACGTTTGCGACCTGCACGCCGTAGTGGAACTGGACGTTGTGGCTCTCGAGGTACTTGACCATCGGGAGGATCATGGACTCGTACTGGTTATACTTCGTGAAGCGCAGCGCCGTGAAGTCGGGAAGTCCCCCAATGTGGTGGATATAGCGCTGGATATAGAGCTTCATCTCGAGTGCGCTGTGCCAGTTTCAAAGGCGAACATCGTGCGCCAATAGAGCCAGAAATTGGAATTCAGGACCTCGTCATCGAAGAAGTCGGTAATCTTCTTG
>ENA-OQIO01001039-OQIO01001039.1-human-gut-metagenome-genome-assembly--contig:-NODE-1039-length-14192-cov-2.275578_pt1 | contig 14192 bp, 20 predicted proteins | sample MGYA00242573_ERZ504737 | MGnify/ENA primary metagenome ERZ504737 (study PRJEB26092, sample SAMD00036203) | human gut metagenome | host: Homo sapiens | study: EMG produced TPA metagenomics assembly of... | reverse complement strand
CAGCTTTTCTTTGATGAGGATATCAAACTTCCGCTGTTCCTGATCACACTGAGTGAGTTTCTGTATGGGATCGTGATCTATTTTCTGATGTTCCTTCTGAAAAGTGATTTTAAGTTCCCGTATTATCTGGGCAGGATCATTGTGCCGGAACTGATCTATACGATCATGGTTACGCTGATCGTGTATCCGCTGATCCTGTGGGTAAATCATAAACTGGAAGCTGAAGAGAAAAGGAGTGCAAGTAAATTTGTTTAGAAATATTTGGGACAGGATTAAAGAGGCGGGGGCGTATCTTTTAAATTCCAGACTGGTCATGCTGATCCTGGTATTCTGCTTGAGTTCCTCAATTCTGATCGGCAGACTTTTCTATCTGCAGATCGTGAAGGGGGAGGATTATCTGCAGAACTATGAGCTGTCTATCCGACGTACAAGCACGATCCAGGGAACAAGAGGAAATATTTATGACCGGAACGGGGAACTGCTGGCATATAACAAGCTCGCATATTCGGTGACGATCAATCTTTCCACGGTAGAGAATGCGATTACGACAACAAGGCGTGCCGAGAAGAATCAGGAGATCAACCGAATCCTGGATAAAGTTCTGTCGATTGTTGAAGAGCATGGAGATTCGGTGATTTCCAGTTTCGGGATCGTACTGGATTCGGCAGGGGAATATCAGTTTACACAGACCAGTGAGACACAGAGACTGCGTTTTATTGCGGATGTATATGGAAAAGCGAAGATCGATCAGCTGACAGAGAAGCAGAAAAATCAGACGGCAGCGGATGTGATCCATTATCTCTGTTCAGATGAGCGGTATGGATATGGACTGGATGAATCCAGCCTGGATGCGGCTTATATCTTAAAGATGATCAATATGCGGTATGCAATGAACCTGAACAGTTTTCAGCAGTACATTGATACAACGCTGGCATCGGATGTCAGTGACGAAACTGCGGCTGCAATCATGGAGAACAAGGATATCCTGACCGGAATCGATATTACGGAAGATTCAGTCAGAAAATATACGGATGCAGAGTATTTTGCATCAATCATCGGTTATACAGGGCAGATTTCCCAGGAGGAGTATGATGCTCTTTCAGAGGATGATAAAAAGAGATATTCTCTTTCGGATACTGTAGGAAAGGCAGGACTGGAGCAGACATTTGACAGTGTGCTGCAGGGTACAAAAGGAAAAACGACCGTCTATGTTGATAATCTCGGACGTGTGACGGATACTGTGAGCAGAAAAGAACCGGAGGCAGGAAATGATGTTTATCTGACGATTGATAAGAATCTGCAGGAAAATACTTATAAGCTGTTGGAAGAAAAAGTGGCGGGAATCGTTCTTGCCAAACTTCAGAATGTCCTGACCTATGATCCATCCAATGTCAGTGATTCCAAAAATCTGATCATTCCGGTTGGGGATGCATATTATAATCTGATCGGGAACAGTATTATTGATACAGGACATTTTGTGAAAGATGATGCAAAGACAGCAGAAAAGGCGGTTTACAGTATATTTCAGCCGAAACGGGAAGAAGCGGTCGCAGCGATCATAGCCCAGATGCAGAACAAAGATGCAGCGGCATACAAAGATCTGGATGATGAAATGAAGGGCTATATGGACTATGTCTGTGATACGGTGCTTACAAAAAATACAGGCATCCTTAATTCAGATCTGATCGATAAAAATGATGATACTTATATTTCATGGGCAAAAGATGAAGTAATCAGTCTTTACACGTATCTGAATTATGCAATTTCAAAGAACTGGATCGATACGACAAAGCTGGGAGAAAATTCTTATTCGAGTTCAGAGGAGATTTATCAGGAGATTTTGAACTATCTGCAGGATTATTTGAAAAATGACAGCAGTTTCGACAAACTTCTCTATGAAAATCTTATAAAATCAGGAAGTGTTACAGGAAATCAGGTTTGTGCGATCCTTTACGAGCAGGGGGTACTTCCGATGGATGAGTCTGCATATAACGGTCTTTTAAGCGGCAGTATCGGTGCTTTTTCCTGGCTGACAGGAAAGATTCAGAATCTGGAGATCACACCGGGGCAATTGGCTCTGGAGCCGTGTTCTGCAGGGGCAGTCGTTACCGATCCGAAGACCGGAAAAGTGCTGGCATGTGTTTCTTATCCGGGATATGATAATAACCGGTTATCCAATGTGATGGATACAGATTATTACGTACAGTTAAGTACCGGGCTTTCACGTACTTTCTACAACAGGGCAACGCAGGAAAAGACAGCACCCGGATCAACCTATAAGATGATGTCTTCCGTAGCAGGTCTGACAGAAGGTGTGATCGGTGGTGGAACGTATCTGCCATGTACGGGTGAGTTTGACAAGATCACGCCGAGTCCGAAATGCTGGATCTATCCAAGTGCCCACGGCAGTCTGAATGTAGTGGGAGCAATTCAGCATTCCTGTAATGATTTCTTCTATGAAGTGGGTTACAGACTCGGACAGGACGAAAATGGGAATTATGATAGCAGTGTCGGACTGGAAAAACTTGAAAAATACGCAAGCATGTTCGGACTGGATCAGACTTCAGGGGTGGAAATCCCGGAGTCCGATCCACAGATCTCTGATACAGATGCAGTTCGTTCTGCAATCGGACAGGGTACGAACAACTACACAGTAAGCCAGCTTAACCGTTATGTGACGGCTGTAGCAAACCGGGGAACCGTATATAAGCTCTCTCTGGTAGGAAAGACGACAGATGCTGATGGAAAGCTGATCAAAGAGTATGAACCGGAAGTCGTAAACCAGATGGATGAAGTAAGCTCCTCCACATGGGACCTGGTTCATAACGGTATGGAAAGCATGGTGAAAAATTCATCGGTATTTTCAAAAATGGAGATTGCGATGGGCGGAAAGACCGGTACTGCACAGCAGAGTAAAGTGCATCCGGATCACGTTCTGTTTGCAGGATATGCACCTGCGGATGATCCTCAGATCGCGATCACAGTCCGTATTGCCAATGGATACAGTTCCAATTATGCGGCAGAAATCGGACGGGATATCACAAAAGTATACTTTGATGCCAATGCAGCGAAAGATCTGATTACAGGAAAAGCATCATCACTTGGAAAGGCTGGTTCAGGAGATTAAGAGCAGGGGGATTTTAGTATGGACAGGCTGGTGACGATAAAAAGCAATCGATACGGGATGGAACTCCGCATGAACCCGGATGTTCCTTTTGAGGAGATACAGAAGGCGGTAGTCGAAAAATTCACAGATGCGGCAAGATTTTTTAAAAAATGCCGGATGGCGATCAGCTTTACGGGAAGGACTCTGACTGCCACTGAGGAAGAAATACTGATCCAGACGATTACGGAGACGACCGGCGTGGAGCTTCTCTGCATTATCGATCAGGATGAAAAGAGAGAACTGATGTACAGAAGCATAGTAGAACAGACGCTTTCCAATATACAGAAGCGGGAAGGTCAGTTCTATAAAGGGACGCTCAGAAAGCGTCAGGTACTGGAAAGTGAATCAAGTATCGTGATCCTGGGAGATGTAGAACCCGGAGCAAAAGTGGTCTCAAAGGGAAATATAGTCATTGTCGGAGATCTTTACGGATCTGTACACGCAGGAGCGTATGACAACAGAGATGCTTATATCGTCGCATTGTCCATGCAGCCGAAAAGACTTTGTATTGGAGATATTGAAGCAAAACGCCAGTTGATCTCACAGGAAAGTCTGAACGTGAGAGGACCGAAGATTGCTGTAGTAGACGGGGGACGCATCTACTTAGATCCATTGACAGATTAAATGCTCATACAAAGAGGCAGGAGGAATATACAGCATGAGTGAAGTAATTGTTATTACATCAGGAAAAGGTGGAGTCGGCAAGACAACGACAACAGCTAATATTGGAATCGGACTGGCAAAACTGGGAAAGAAGGTGCTTGTGATCGATACGGATCTGGGACTTCGTAATCTGGATGTCGTTCTGGGACTGGAGAATCGCATTGTCTATAATCTGGTGGATGTGATCGAGGGAAAATGCAGACCCAAGCAGGCCATCATCAAGGATAAACGTTTTCAGGATCTGTATCTGCTGCCATCTGCACAGACAAAAGATAAATCCAGTGTATCACCGGAGCAGATGAAGAAGCTGACGGAAGATCTGAGAGAAGACTATGATTTTGTACTTCTGGACTGCCCGGCAGGGATTGAACAGGGTTTCAGAATGCCATTGCAGGAGCTGATAAAGCAATCGTTGTGACAACACCGGAAGTATCCTCCATCCGCGATGCAGACAGGATCATCGGGCTGCTGGAGGCCTCCGGTATCCGGGATAACCAGCTTGTGATTAACAGACTGCGTGTGGACATGGTCAAAAAAGGAGATATGATGTCAGTGGAGGATGTGACGGAGATCCTTGCGATTGATCTTTTAGGAGTCATTCCGGATGACGAATCCGTGGTGATTGCAACCAATCAGGGAGAACCGGTCGTAGGCGAGGAAAGTCCGGCAGGAAAAGGATATGAGAATATCTGCCGCCGTCTGACAGGAGAGGAGATTCCGGTGACGGATTTTTCACGGCATAGCGGAATCAGAAAAAAACTTTCGGGTTTATTTCATCGCAGGTAGGAGGGGAATCATATGAGTGTACCTTCTGTTGCCATTGCAAAAGACAGACTGAAAAATCTGTTGATGTCAGACAGGATTCAATGTACACAGGATATGACGGAAAGGCTTTCAAAGGATCTGTATCAGGTAATCGCCAAGTATATGGAGCTTGATCCGGAGAAAGTGACGATAGAGATTACAAGGAACGATATACATATAAAATATACAGGAGAAAATCATTGAAAAAGCTATTTTCCAATATGAAACAACGTTTACAGTTTAAGAGATTACAAATTCAGCCTGGTCGTGCTGGTGCTTGCTATTTCTGTGATCGGAATCTTTATGGTCAGAAGTGCAAGACCGGAGTATATGACGCGGCAGATCCTTGGAGTGGTTCTTGGAGTGGCGGTCATGGTCGTTATTTCCCTGATTGATTATAACTGGGTTCTGAATTTTTACTGGCTGCTTTATGGAATCAATCTGATCCTGCTGATCGCCGTCTTGCTGGTAGGAACATCTTCCCATGGAGCAACCCGCTGGCTGGATCTTGGATTCGTGCAGTTTCAGCCTTCGGATCTTGCGAAAATTCTGACAATTTTGTTCTTTGCAAGATTTTTAATGGACAGGGAAGAGAGTATTAAAAGTCCGAAGACGATCCTGCAGGCAGTGGTATTGATTCTGCCAACACTGGCATTGATCGTAATGCAGCCGAACCTTTCAACTACGATCTGTGTTGCAGCTTTATTCTGTGCATTGCTTTATATTGCAGGACTGAGTTATAAAATTGTCGGACCGGCACTGCTGATTCTGATCCCGGCAGTTATCATTTTTCTGACGATTGCAGTACAGCCGAATCAGCCATTGCTGAAAGATTACCAACAGAAACGTATTCTTGCGTGGCTGGAACCTGAAAAGTATACAGATGAGGATTCCTATCAGCAGCTTAATTCAGTGAAAGCAATCGGATCAGGGCAGCTTTTGGGAAAAGGATACGATAATGATGAAGCTACTTCCGTTAAAAATGGAAACTTTGTATCAGAGCCTCAGACAGATTTTATTTTTGCAATTATTGGTGAAGAATTAGGATTTGTGGGTTGTTGTGTCGTTATATTTTTGTTATTATTGATAGTGATAGATTGTATTCTGATCGGACTAAAGGCGAAGGATACCGGAGGACGGATCATCTGTGGAGGCGTGGCATCACTGGTGGGGATTCAGACATTTATCAATATCAGTGTTACGACGATGATCTTTCCGAATACAGGACTTTCCCTTCCTTTTGTAAGTTATGGCCTGACCTCAATTGTATGCTTTTATATGGGGATAGGGTTCGTACTGAATGTAGGGTTACAACCTAATAAATATCAGTAAAGAGAGGTTGACATTTATGAACATAGGACTGGTAGCACATGATGCAAAGAAGAAACTGATGCAGAATTTCTGTATCGCATATAGAGGAATCCTGAGTAAGCATAATCTTTATGCAACGGAGACAACAGGGATTCTGGTAGAGAATGTGACGAATTTAAGTATTCATAAGTATCTTCCGGGACATCTTGGAGGAAAGCAGCAGCTCGGTTCCCAGATTGAACATAATCAGATGGATCTTTTGATTTTTTTCCGTGATCCGCTGACGCCACATTCTCATGAACCGGATGTCAATGATATTGTAAAGTTATGCGATATTTATAATATTCCGATCGCAACGAACATTGCGACAGCAGAGGCTCTGATCCTTGCACTTGACCGTGGAGATTTAGACTGGCGGGAGATGTATAAATAATTATGAGCAGAAGACGTAGAAGACGAAGAAAAAGAAGGAATCCGGCCGGCAGACTGATCGCACTGGTTCTGACGCTTGTTGTGGCAGGAGGTGCTGCGGCAGGTGGAATATGGTATTATGCGGAACATAGCGGCAATCCTCTGACAGAGTATGCAGATGAAAAGTATAATGCAGACTTATATCGGGCAGAACCATTTTCAGAAACTCTGTGTGTAAGTGCGGAAAATGTTGCACTGGATGGGTTTACAGATGAACCTTCCCTGCATGCGGCAGGACTTTTTTAATCTGAATGAGCGGTCTGTTGAATATGGATACAGATTATACGATAAGCTTTATCCTGCAAGCACAACAAAGCTTATGACAGCATATCTTGCCCTGAAGTATGGAAAGCTGGAAGATATGGTGACGGTAACAGACAGCGTGACGGGATTTGCAATAGATGAGGTGGTCTGCGGACTGTATCCGGGCGGACAGGTGAAGCTTTATGATCTGCTGTGCGGTCTGCTCCTGAAATCGGGGAATGACTGTGGTGTTGCGATCGCAGAGTATATCTCGGGAAGTGTTGAAGCTTTTGCAGAATTGATGAATGAAGAGGCAAAGGAACTGGGAGCGACCGGAACGCATTTTGTGAATCCACATGGATTGCATGAGGATGATCATTATACAACGGCATATGATCTGTATCTGATTTTTAATGCATGTATTCAGAATGATACATTTAAGGAGATTATTTCGATGTCATCCTATACAATGAGTATTGGGGATGCAGCGGGAAATACACATAGTCTGGAAGTCCTTCCGACAAATTATTATTCTCTTGGAAAGACTGAGGCACCGGAGGGAATCAAAGTTTTTGGTGGTAAGACGGGAACGACGGACCAGGCGGGATGCTGTGTTATTCTGTATAGTGAAGATATGGAGGCACATCCTTATATTTCTGTGATTATGGGAGCAGAAGATAAGGCATTCCTTTATCAGGAAATGAACAGGCTCTTAGAAGCAGAAAAAGCACTTTCTGAATGATATCATTCAGAAAGTGTCTTTTTAGATTGTATGAAAATTTACGCAATCTTTTGAAATCCTGCGTTATTCTGACATAGAACCGATACGTCCAAATAAGCTGATCAGATATAATCCGCACAGACCGACGATCGTATATATGATTCTGGAGAGCCAGCTCATATTACCGAACAGGAAAGCAACAAGATCAAACCGGAAGATGCCGATCAGGAGCCAGTTCACTGCACCGATGATTACCAGCGTCAGTGAAGTATTATCAAACCACTTCATGTATTTTCCTCCTTTACCTATCAATACTTTTATTATTACCGCAAATACTGGAATTATACATAAAATAATGGTATACTGTTTTAGTTATGAAAATAGTACGGAGAGAAAGGAGCTATTTTGGCTGCAAAAAAAAGCGAATCTGTTAATATCAGAAAATATAAAGGCAAAAGAGAACTTAATATAGGAATCTTTCTTTTTGTTATTGTATTATTTTATCTGATCGTAACGCTTGTTCTGTATTTGTCCGAAGATACACCTTCTGTATATGAAGTGAGGGAAGGAAGTATTGTGAAAGATACATCTTATACCGGACTGATCATCCGGGATGAGCAGGATATAAAATCAGAAGGCTCAGGATATATTTATTATTATTTTAATGATAATTCAAAAATAAAGGCAGGGGCAAATGTATATGCGTTGGTACCGTCCAGGCTGGAGACCGGATCTTCCGACAGTGCGAAAGCTTCAACATCGGTGAACTCGGAAGTGCAGACCTCGATCACGCACAGGATCGAAAATTTTAATGACAGTTTTACCGAGATGGACTTTTCTACCGTTTATTCTCTGAAGGATGAGATTAATACATATCTGCAGAGCAATGTCAGTGAAACGAAGATGCAGCAGCTTGATACAGTGATCGCTGCAAGCGGGCAGAGCGTATCGTCCTATCCTTCTTCAGCAGATGGAATTATGACTTTCAGTACGGATGGAATGGAAGAACTGACAAAAGATACATTTACTGCGGAAGATTTTGACCGGACCGAGTATTCTCAAAAGGAGCTGACAGATCAGGTTAAAGTAAAAAAAGGAGATTCGATCTACCGACTGATCACCAGTGAGAACTGGTCTGTGATCGTTCCGTTAGAAGAGGAAACTGCGAAGAAGATCCAGGATGAGGAAATTACGAGTATCCAGGTGAGGATCGATAAGGACAGCCAGAAGATGGTGGCGGATCTTTCTGTGATTGAAAAAGACGGTGCTTATTATGGCTGCCTGGATTTTGATAATTCCATGATCCGGTATGCGGATGAGAGGTATCTGAATATTGAACTGATCTTTGAAGATGAAAGTGGGCTGAAAATTCCAAAGTCAGCAGTTGTGGAAAAGCCTTATTATGAGATCCCATCCACATGCATTACGACCGGTGCGAACAGCACATCAGCAGGGGTGATCGTTGTAGATAAGAATGGAAATGGAAAGTTTACGATCCTGGAAAATTATTATCTGGATGAGGACAAAGGGACGGCATACATTTCACAGGAAGAATTTCCACAGGGAACGGTTCTGATCCAGCCGGATTCAGAGGAACGTCTGACTTTGACGGAAACGACAGGAATAAAAGGAGTTTACAATGTAAATAAAGGATATGCTGTATTTAAAAGAGTGACGATCCTCTGTGAAAGCGATGAATACTATATCGTAAAAGAAAGTGAAAAAGGCGGTTTATCCAATTATGACCATATCATTCAGAACGGGACAAGTGTTCATTCTGAAGAAGTGGTATTTCAATAAGAAAATCAATTTCCTACAGGAGGAGTCATTATGTTAAAAGACCAGTTGCAAGAAGTGGAAAAAAGGATTCAGGCAGCCTGCGACAGAGCAGGAAGAAAAAGAGAAGAGGTAACGCTGATCGCAGTGAGTAAGACGAAGCCCGTTGAGACGCTGCAGGAGGCATATGATCTTGGTGTACGGATTTTTGGCGAGAATAAAGTACAGGAACTGACAGCGAAATAACGAGGCACTTCCAAAGGATATCCACTGGCATATGATCGGGCATCTGCAGACTAATAAAGTAAAATATATCATTGATAAAGCAGAGCTGATCCATTCCGTTGATTCACTGAAGCTTGCAGAGACGATTGAAAAGGAAGCTGCGAAGCATGATCTGATTGCTGACATTTTGGTGGAGGTCAATGTAGCGGAAGAGGAAAGTAAATTCGGAATGAAAATGGAAGAAGTGATTCCGTTTGTGGAAAAAGTGTCCGCATTTCCTCATGTACGGGTAAGAGGTCTGATGACGATTGCTCCATTTGTAGAAGACCCAGAGGAAAATCGCAGTATTTTTGCAGATTTACATAAATTATATATTGACATTAAGAAGAAAAACCATGATAATGATACTGTGAGTGTACTTTCAATGGGGATGACCAATGATTATGAATCGCAATAGAAGAGGGAGCGACGATGGTACGTGTGGGTACAGGAATCTTTGGTGCCAGAAATTATGTGGTTTAACCGGTTTCTGAGTAAGAAAGTACAAAATAAAAGGATGTTCCACAGTGAGGGAGCATGAGATAAGGAGTGTAAAAATGGGCGTATTTGATAAATTCTTAGACATCATGAAGTTAAATGAGGACGATTATGATGATCAATATGATGAGTATGATGAAGGTGGATTCTACGACGATGATGAGTATGAAGAAAAGCCACGTCATAGTTTCTTTGGAAAGAAAAATAATAGCAGCAAGGAAGACAGCTATAAAGATTTTGATGTAGAGGAAGAAAAGGAATTTCAGCCTGCAAAGAGTAAGGTTACGCAGATGCGTACACCTGCGAGACATAGCAGCAGCGGTAATATGGAGGTCTGTGTAGTGAAGCCGGGATCAGTGGATGATTCCCGAGAGATCACGGAGACTCTGCTTGGCGGTCGTACCGTAATCCTGAATCTGGAAGGCATGGATCTGGATGTTGCCCAGAGAATTATTGATTTTATTTCCGGTGCTACTTTTGCAATTAATGGAAATCTTCAGAAAATTTCTAACTATATTTTCCTTGTTACACCGACGAACGTTGATATTTCCGGTGATCTTCAGGATCTTCTTGGAGGATCTATGGAGACAGCAAGTGTCCGTGGAAGATACTAGGATCCGTTATGGCGAAGAATTATAGTAATGGTAATAGTGAGAAGGAAGTTCATCTCTTAGAGAGGAGACTGATTGATCTGTCCAGAGTGGCTTATCAGCGGGACATTATTACATTTACAGATTTCCTGAACCTGAACGAACAGAATATATTACATACATTGCCGAAGGATAGCCTGTATACAGGTTATATCCTTTTTGGCGGGTATGCATCAGCAGAGCGTCAGATGGCGGCATTCATCCCTGAGGCTCTTTCTTTACGTTACGGGAAGAAGAATCTTCTGCCGGAGGAACTCGGATACCCGTTTCAGGCAGTGGAGATCTGTCCGAGGAACATCCGGTTTGCAGAGGATCTTACGCATAGGGATTTTCTTGGAGCAATCTTAAATCTGGGGATTGAAAGGAGCAGGACCGGTGATATTCTGCTGGAAGAACATCGGGCGTATCTTTTTGCACAGACAGAAATTGCAGAGCTGGTCAGCCGGGAACTGTCGAATGTGCGGCATACACCGGTGAAATGCCGTCTGACAGAACTCGAGGGAGTTGAATATGTTCCCCGCACAGAGGCGGTCAGAGGCACAGTTTCTTCAGTGCGGCTGGACAGTCTGCTCCCGTTGGCATTTTCGTCCTCAAGAAGCCGGTTGTCAGGCCTGATTGAGGGAGCAAAGGTATTTGTAAATGGGAAACTGATCACCAGTAATGGCTATCAGGTAAAAGAAACTGATCTGATTTCTGTCCGTGGAATGGGAAAATTCCGGTATATCGGCACAGGCGGGAAGACGAAGAAGAACCGTCTGAGTGTGGAGATTGAAAGATATATCTGAGCAATGAAATAAGGAGTGAATACGAAATGAAATCGTATAATAAAAAAATAAGTTGTCTGCTGGGGCTGGTTGGTTTCGCCCTGGCCCTGGCACTGGATCAGGTTACGAAATATTTAGCGGTAATGGATTTAAGGGAAAATGGTCCGGTGATCCTGATTAAAAATGTATTTCAACTGCAATATTTAGAAAACCGGGGAGCAGCTTTCGGGATCATGCAGAACCGGCAGTTCTTTTTTGTGGTGATCGCTGCTGTGATCCTGGGGATCATAGGATATCTGTATTCAAGAATGCCGTATACATCACACTATCGTATGCTGCGAATCTGTGCGGTGTTGATCGCATCCGGTGCAGTGGGAAATATGATTGACCGGATCCGGCTGAATTATGTAGTAGATTTCTTTTATTTCAGTCTGATCGATTTTCCGGTGTTCAATGTGGCAGACTGTTATGTGGTAATTGCCTGTATCTGGTTTGCGTGTCTGATCCTTTTTTACTATAAGGATGAATCAGACTTTGATTTTCTGAAAGCTTCAAAAAGAAAAGGAAATAAATAATATGGAACAGATGAGTCTCATATCTAAAAAAAAGGGGAAAGAATCGACAAGTTTCTCGGAGAGAATCTGGACGATCTTTCCCGTTCTTATATTCAGAAACTTTTAAAGGACGGTCTGATCCTTGTGAATGGGAAAAAGGTGAAAGCAAATTATAAGCTGAATGAGGGGGATCAGATTGATGTGGAAGTGCCGGATCCGGAACCGCTGGATATTGCAGCAGAAAATATTCCGCTGGATATTCTGTATGAAGATGAAGATATTTTGATCGTGAATAAACCAAGGGGATGGTCGTACACCCGTCTCCCGGACACCCGGATCATACGCTGGTCAATGCGATCCTGTATCATTGCGGAGAACATTTGTCCGGGATTAACGGTGTGATCCGTCCGGGGATCGTACATCGGATCGATATGAATACAACAGGATCACTTCTGATCTGTAAGAATGACCATGCACATCAGATCCTTGCGGAACAGTTAAAAGAACATTCGATCACCCGAAGATACCATGCAATCGTTCATGGCTCTTTAAAGGCTGATACAGGCACTGTAAATGCTTCAATAGGCAGACATCCGACCGACCGTAAAAAAATGAGTACAAAGGCTCTTAACGGCCGTCATGCAGTAACGCATTATAGAGTGCTGGAACGTCTGGGAAATTATACATATATCGAGTGTGAACTTGAGACAGGAAGAACGCATCAGATCCGGTGCATATGGCAAGTATCGGACATCCGATCCTGGGGGATGATGTGTATGGTCCGGCAAAATGTCCGTTTCATTTGGAGGGGCAGACGCTGCATGCAAAGATCCTGGGGATCACGCATCCTGCTACCGGAGAGTATATGGAATTTGATGCTCCGCTCCCGGAGTACTTTATGAAGCTTTTAAGTACACTGCGGCAAAAGAAGTAAGAAAAGTGAAAATATGGATTGTATTATCAGAATAATTTGTATATAATAGTCATATGTAAAGGGAGTTCACAATTCCCTTTTATGCAAATTACATATATTGATGTTGCTTATTATAAATAATGGCTGGATGAATATGAATGGCTAGAAGGAGCGTGGACGATTATGAAGACAAATACGATCATTACCATAGGAAGCAATATGGAAGTGCCGGAAGGGAGATTGGTTCTAAGGTTGCTGAGGCATTTGGAATCAAGCTTTATGATAAAGAGATGCTGGCACGTGCGGCAAAGGAAAGCGGAATCTGCGAGGAAATTTTTGAGACCCATGATGAGAAACCGACGAACAGTTTTCTGTATTCTCTGGTGATGGATACATATTCCATGGGGTATTCAGGAAGTACGTATACAGATATGCCAATCAACCATAAAGTATTTCTGGCACAGTTTGATGCAATCAAGAAGATTGCAGACGAAGGTCCGTGTATTCTTGTGGGACGCTGTGCAGATTATGCTTTGGAGTCTTATCCAAATGTAGTCAGCGTATTTATCCATGCTGATCTGGATGCAAGGATCAGAAGAATTGCAAGACTGTATAATCTGACGGATGCAAAAGCCAAAGATACGATCGTGAAGGCAGATAAAAAGCGTGCAAGTTATTATAATTATTATACAAATAAAAAATGGTCAGATTCTGCCAGTTATGAGCTTTGCCTGAACAGTTCAGAACTGGGGATCGAAGGAACTGCAAAAGCGATCGAGCAGTATGTTCAATTAAAAGAAGTATTCAGAACGAGCAGCGTACGATTTAATTCAAGATCAGAAAAAGGAACGGAAAAGAAAAAGGACAGACCGGAAGGATGATGAGTTCCCACTCTGTCCTTTTTTATCCAGAAGAATCCTTTTATACTTCCCTTAATTTTACTGCACCGGCAGCTCTGCGGCGGCGGTTTTCATCAATGGCAGCGTAATGCTTTTTCGTTGTATTTACGTCTTTATGGCCAAGAACATCTGCTACAAGGTAAATATCACCGGTTTCTTTATAGAGAGCAGTACCGTAGGTGCTTCGCAGTTTATGTGGTGTGATCTTTTTGTTCGGAGTGACTTCACGGGCATATTTTTTAACCATATTCTCGACTGCCTGGACACCCATACGTTTTCGTTGAGTGGAGAGAAAAAGTGCATTTTCATGACCACTTAACGGGACAGTACTTTTCCTGGTTGTATACAGATAAGTTTTAAGTGCATGTTCAACTTCTTCACCAAAATAGACGACCATTTCATTCCCGCCTTTCCGGGTTACTTTTATTCCATTATTTTAAAATCAACATCCTGAACATCCATGACCGACACACTCCGATACACGGATTCCGGTTC
>ENA-OQIO01001037-OQIO01001037.1-human-gut-metagenome-genome-assembly--contig:-NODE-1037-length-14227-cov-2.357376_pt1 | contig 14227 bp, 21 predicted proteins | sample MGYA00242573_ERZ504737 | MGnify/ENA primary metagenome ERZ504737 (study PRJEB26092, sample SAMD00036203) | human gut metagenome | host: Homo sapiens | study: EMG produced TPA metagenomics assembly of... | reverse complement strand
ATAAAGGAACCTGTACCACCGGCACAGACACCATTCATACGCTGCTCGACATTTCCGCCTTCAAATAGATGATCTTGGCATCCTCGCCGCCAAGCTCGATCGCAACATCAGTCTGTGGAGCGTAATCCTGCAGAGCTGTAGATACAGCAATGACCTCCTGCACAAAAGGTACGCCAAGATGTTTGGCAAGTGTCAGTCCGCCACTTCCTGTGATAACAGGAGAGACCTGAATCGGTCCGAGTTTGTAAATGGCACGTCCGAGAAGATCTGACAGAGTTTCCTGAATATTGGCAAAGTGACGCTCATAATCAGAGAAAAGCACTTCGTTCTCGTTGTCCAGAATGGCAATCTTAACGGTCGTGGAACCAATATCGATTCCCAAAGTATAGAGTTCTTTTGAATTCATGTTACTATCCCCAATCTTTCGTAATGGTCTATGATATATGTATGAGTTACTTCTTATTAAATGCGTTTACAGATTCGCAATACATAACATTATACGACATCCGAAGGGAAAAGACAATTGTAATTGTTGTTCATGATTCTGAAATATTCATAAAGAACTTGTTAAATCTTAAGGAAAATAATAACATTGGTTTGACAAAATAAAGCCCGGACGGTACAATGACTGATGTATGGTAGAAGAACAATTTTGGTAAAAAAAGGAGTTAATGTATTGAACTGGCTTGACAAATTAGAAAGAAAATTCGGACGTTATGCGATTCCAAACCTGACGGTTTATCTGTTGGCAGGATATGTCATCGGGTTTGCGGTTTATTATCTTGCACCGAATCTGCTTAGATATCTTACACTAGAACCGTATTATATCCTGCACGGGCAGATCTGGAGGATTATTTCATGGGTACTGATTCCACCGACGGGAAGTCTCTTTTCGCTTTTCTTTTTAGTACTTTTGTACTATTCACTGGGGACAGCCCTGGAGCGGACATGGGGGACATTCCGGTATAATGTCTATATTTTTTCCGGTATTTTCTTTACTGTGATCGCTGTATTTATTTTATACGGAGTATTTTATCTTATTTATGGAGTTGCACTTCCGATGTCCAGCATCGGACTGATCAGCACGAATTATATTACGATGTCGATTCTTCCTGGCATTCGCTTCAATTTATCCTGATATGGAAGTGATGCTTTACTTTATTCTGCCGATTAAGATGAAGTGGATGGCACTTGTCTATGCAGCAATGGCACTGTATTATTTCTTCACAGGAAGCCTTGCAGTAAAAGTTGCGATCGGAGCTTCTTTACTTAATTTTGTGATCTTTTTCTGCTCCAGCAGAAATATAAAAAGATTTGGACCGAAGGAACAGGCACGTAAGGCAAAGTTCCGGCAGCAGTCCAGACCGCATATGACTTATTCTAATGGGGCAAGACACCGTTGTGCAGTATGTGGAAGGACAGAACTGGATGATCCGAACCTTGAGTTCCGGTTCTGCTCCAAGTGTAATGGAAATTATGAATATTGTCAGGATCATCTTTTTACGCATGAGCATGTAAGTAAGAAACCGACAGAAGAGATGGAGCTGAAATCTGAGCTGTTGTCAGAACCGGCTCCATGAAGATGATACAGAATCTGATACAAATAAAAGAGTAATTTAATTATGAAAAGGAGAGAGAGTTTCTATGAAAAAGACGAAAGTAGTATGTACGATGGGACCCAATACGAATGATAAAGAACTGATGAGAAAGCTGATCCGGAATGGAATGGATGTGGCACGTTTCAATTTTTCCCACGGAGATCATGCAGAGCAGAAAAGCCGTATGGATCTTCTGAAGGAGCTTCGTGAGGAGGAGCATTCTAATGTTGCGATCCTGCTGGATACCAAAGGACCGGAGATCCGTACCGGACTGCTGAAGGACGGAAAGAAGATCATGCTGGAGGCCGGAAAGAAATTTACGCTTACGACAGAAGAGGTGGCAGGAGATGAGAATATCGTATCTATTTCTTATCCGGGACTGATCAATGATGTGAGCAGGGGAAAGACAATCCTGATCGATGACGGACTGATCGGACTGAAAGTAGTCGAGAAGAAAGAAAAAGAACTGATCTGTGAGATTATCAACGGTGGAGAGCTTGGTGAGAGAAAAGGTGTGAATGTGCCGAATGTACCGATCCGTCTTCCGGCGATCACAGAGAAGGATAAAGAAGATATCAAGTTTGGTGCAGAGCAGGGAATTGATTTTATCGCAGCATCCTTTGTGAGAAATGCAGAGTGTATCCTGGAGATCAGGGCTTATCTGAAGTCTCTCGGAGCACCGTTCATTCCGATCATTGCAAAAGTTGAAAATTCAGAGGGAATTGACAATATTGATGAAATTATCCGTGCAGCAGACGGTGTTATGGTTGCCCGTGGAGATCTCGGTGTGGAGATTCCGGCAGAGGAAGTTCCATATTTGCAGAAGATGATCATTCAGAAGTGTAACAGTCACTTTAAGACAGTTATTACAGCAACCCAGATGCTGGATTCCATGATGCGGAATCCACGTCCTACAAGAGCCGAGGTAACAGACGTTGCCAATGCTGTTTATGACGGAACAGATGCAGTGATGCTTTCCGGTGAGACTGCACAGGGCAAGTACCCGGTGGAGGCACTTCAGATGATGGTTCATATCATTGAAAATACAGAGCAGCACTTAGATTATGAGGAGATGCTTGAGAAGGAGTATGGTCATTTAAAGAGCGGTGTATCCAGTGCCATTGGATATTCCTCCGTACTTGCTGCTGCAAATCTGAATGCAAAGTGTATTCTGACGCCAACTGTTTCGGGTGCAACTGCAAGGGTGGTTTCCAATTTAAGACCGAGACAGGAGATTCTTGGAATCACACCGAACGAAAGAACTTTAAGAAGAATGTCCATATACTGGGGAGTCAGACCGCTGAAGTCTCTGGAGCATGACAATACGGAGGATATCTGCGAGAATGCTATGGAGCTTGCAAAAGTAAAGAAGTATGTAGAGCAGGGGGATGTAGTTGTCCTGACGGCAGGAATCCCTTCTCCGAATGTAGGAAAAGAAAGAAGTTATACAAGCAATATGATGCGAATTGCTACGATCGACTGATCTCGGGAAGACAATGATAGAATGAAACCCTTACAGTTCTTCAATAAAAAGAAGAGCTGTAAGGGTTTTTGTCTGCTATATAGGTTCTTAGTTCCCCTGTGCCGGATATTCTACAAGATCCAGCACAGAGTTATGGATCAGATAATCATAAACTTCAGCCAGTTCTTTTGGTTCATAAGCGACATCATGAGTTATGGCGTATTTGATAGAATCAGCCAGCCCGAAGGTATAAAATCTTGCAAGACTCTCTTTGGTCAGAATCTTCAGACGGGAAGGAGCTTTCAAAGGATATTTGTTGAACAGGAAAAAGATCAGTTCATAAATAAACTGGAACATCTGCTCTTCAAAAGAATTTGGACCTTCGATCAGGTACAGCTTTTTATAAAATGCCCGGTCTTTTAGAAAGACAGGAACAGAGAAGCAGAAAAATATCATTTTCCAGGTGATTTTCAATGAGTACGTCGATTTTTTCCCTGATCTCTTTTTGGAGAATATATTCAAGAATCCCGTATTTATCCTGAAAATGCTTATAAAAAGTAGGACGTATGACACCGGCACCGTCAGTGATCATTTTGATCGTTATCTTATCAAATGGAATCTTAAGGATCAGTTCTCTGAAGATAGAGTCAGCAAATCTTTGGTAAGTTCTTTTTATCTTCCATATGTCATCCCATTCCTTTCCGTAAGTCTGCTTTGCAGATTATACCATAAAACTTAAAAGGAAGAAAGTTCAAAGGATACAAAATTTCAAAAATGTAGCCTGTCCAATACAAATCTCAAAAAATGTCTGATCAGAGATACAGTTTAAAAAAGCTGATTCTTAATGAAATAAAAAAAATAGAGTAGAATATCTGGAAAAGGAGGAAATTTCAAAAGGCATAGCTGAAAGGAGAAGATTATGTCATGGATTGAAATTATTTTAATCGGTGCAGGTCTTTCGCTGGATGTTTTTGCATATGCATTATGCAGAGGTGCTGTAGTTGGTGAAATTGACAAAAAAAGCCTGGTGATTCTGGGAGGCGGGTTCACGCTCTGGAATCTGATCAGCCTGACGGCTGGAAATTTTGTGGCAAAGATACCGGTTGTTTCAAAAAATGCAGAGTATGCGGCCAATGACTGGAAATATATATCGGTTGCGATTTTTCTTGGACTGGGCATTTATCTCATCATCAAAGCGGCAAGAGGAAAAGAAATAGAAGAGCGAAAGGCAGAAAGACTGGAATCGAGGCAGTTTGCAATGTGGATGGCAATTACCAGCCTTGATGTATTTATAGCAGGAATTGGATTTGGATTCCTGGATACAGTTTTTTTAAGACGTTTTATAGTGATCCTTCTGATCACTCCGGTCAGTGTGATTGCCGGACTATATGCCGGATGGTGGGCAGGGTGTCAGGCAAGAAAGAAAATTGTGGCAGTTGGTGGCTGTCTGCTTCTGATCGGAGGAATTGAACTTCTGATTCGGCTGACGTAAGAGGCAGGAAGGACAACGATAAGAAATCAGGATACTATAAGAAAGCTGGTATATGCTGATAAAATAGAAGGGTAAATTGAGAAAAAAAGACGAAAGAAAGGACCGGGAACTTCCGGAGAAAAGGTGAAAAAAATGGCAGGTTTAAAATTTCAGGCACAGAGAGCAGCATTCAGCGTGGCAGCAGATGCAGTTTTAAAGTATGTAAATAAGAATGACGACAGAACAAAAGCACTTCTGAAGGTTGTAGATCTGACGGAAAGTTTCGCAAAAGACCGGTTTAAACCGGAGTCATATGAAGCAGCAAGAAAAATGATCCAGGATCCTGAAAATAAGTGGATGCAGTATCTGAACCGTTTATTTGATGAGGTAAGCCCGAATGTATTAAAGACGACAGCGCTGAACCTTGGATTTGATGCAATGCTTTATGGAACCAAAGTGATGCATGAGGCAAGAGAAAAATATCAGTGTAATGTACCGTGGCTGATCCTGATGGATCCGACGAGTGCCTGTAATCTGAAATGCACCGGATGCTGGGCAGCAGAATACGGACATTTGCTGAATCTGTCTTTTGAAGATATGGATCGTGTGATCACGCAGGGGAAGGAGCTTGGTATTTATCTGTATATGCTTACCGGCGGAGAACCGCTTGTGAGAAAAAAAGATATTATCCGGTTATGTGAGAAGCACAATGACTGCGAATTCCATGCATTTACGAATGGAACGCTTGTAGATGAAGAATTTTGTAATGAGATGGAACGGGTAGGAAATCTGACTCTTTCCATCAGTCTGGAAGGATATGAGAAAGTTAATGATGGTCGTCGTGGAAAAGGTGTCTATGAAAAAGTCATGCATGCGATGGATCTTCTGAAAGCTCATGGACAGATCTTTGGAACATCGATCTGCTATACAAGAGCCAATATTGAGACGGTTACATCCGATGAATTTTTGGATATGATCATTGAAAAAGGATGCCGTTATGCATGGTATTTCCATTATATGCCGGTTGGAAATGATGCGGCAGTAGATCTGCTTCCGACAAAAGAGCAGAGAGAGTATATGTATCACCGAGTAAGAGAAATCCGTGGCTTTACCGGTGGAAAGCAGATTTTTGCATTTGATTTCCAGAACGACGGAGAATACGTTGGAGGATGTATTGCAGGAGGCAGAAATTACTTCCATATCAATGCAAATGGAGATGCAGAGCCATGTGTATTCATCCATTATTCCGGTGCCAATATTAAAGAAGTCAGTGTACTGGATGCATTACGCCAGCCGTTATTTATGGCTTACCATAATAACCAGCCATTTAATAAGAATCATCTCCGTCCATGCCCGATGCTTGAAAATCCTGAAAAATTACAGCAGATGGTACATGAGACCGGTGCAAAGTCAACCGATCTTCAGTCACCGGAGAGCGTAGAGCATCTTTGTGGAAAATGCGAACAGTACGCATCAATATGGAAAAGAAAGCGGATGAACTGTGGGAAAAATCAGGAAAAGCAGAGAAAGAAGAAAAAAAAGCCTGAAATGAAGGCTGCAGAAAAAGAAAGCTGTAGAAGAAAAAACGGTAGATAAAAAATGGTGTGATCTGAAAAGTGGGATCACACCATTTTGCTGTTATCAGTTTGCTGAAAGAATTGATTTTACATGTTCGACTTCTTCACGAGTGGCTTTCTCTGCCGGAACGTAGTAACTTTTTTCACGGGCGATCTGATACAGCTTTTCCTGGGACATCTCGCACTGGGAGCGGATCTGCTTAAGACACTGCTTAAGTTCCTTATTTTCTGTCTGTGGGATCATATCCCCGAACATTTTTAATTCACCGTTGACACCGGTGAGGGCATCGGCAACCATTGTCTTTTCGTTCATGATCATTCCTCTTTTCTATTTCATTTTGGAGTTCCCTGTTGAAATTTTAGGGTTTTGGGCTGAAGCTGCTTATAAAAATTTCATCAGTTCCTGCTTATTTTTCATTGCGGAATCTGCCGCATCCTGAAATAATTTTTTTGACTTCCGGGTCTTCCGTCTGAGAAGCGTAGTCTGTCATTTTTGAATAAGTTGTTGCATATCCGCCAATCAGATGGCGGAGATTCTGCAGATCGAGAATGGATATCTCTCCCATGGTTTACTTCCTCCTTGTCAGTCAGTTTTAATTGCGAAGCATACGATCAAAAGATCCGGTGGATCTTTTTCGGTACGGGAATAGTATGGTTTATTTTGCAGAAATTATTCACCGGAAACAGAACAATGTTCTACAAAATTTTTAAAAAGTGTCCGCATTTCAGGAGAAGTGCGGAACATACATTCAGGATGCCATTGGACACCGACACCAAAAGGATAATCTTTCAGTTCGATCGCTTCAATCGTTTCGTCACAGGCACGGGCAGTGACTATGATGCCTTTTCCGGTGAGATTGACAGCCTGATGGTGGAAACTGTTGACATAGAGAGAAGTTCCGAGACATTTCCGTAAATGTCCTGTCCTGCCGATACGGATTTTATGACTGATATCACTGCGAACATCGGTTTGTTGCATATGATCCAGTGTCTTTCCGGGAATCAGAGAAAAATCCTGCCAGATCGTCCCACCACAGGCAACGTTCAGAAGCTGCATTCCCCTGCAGATGGCGAAGACAGGTTTACGGGAAGAAAGAATCTGTCTTATCAGATGCAGTTGAAAAATATCGGTAGAGATGCTTGTACGTCCGTTCCCGGGAAGAGGAGATTCACCAAAAAGGAGTGGTGTGATATCGCCGCCTCCGCAAAAGAGAAATCCATCACAGAGGGAAACATACTGATTCAGCAGATCTTCTGAGCGTACCAGAGGCAGAAGAAGGGGAAGTCCATGAGAATACCGGACAGACTGAATATAAGGATTGGAGACAAACTGATGATTTCCCTCCAGTCCGCAGATGACGATTCCGATTTTGGCTGCATAAAGATCCTCCTGTTCTGATGACTGCCGGTGTCCGGCAAAAATTCTGTTATGAAACTGTGGATTATGATGTATGATAGAGTATGAAAAGAAATGAAAAAAATATACATAGGACTGAGGTGAGTGTCATGAAATGGATGGATATGCATTGTGATACAGTAAGTGAATTATTTAGAAAGAGAAGTGAAGGAACGCTTTGGAAAAATAAATTGTGTGTGGATATCGAGAGATTGAAGAAAAGTGATTCTGTTGCACAATTTTTCGCATGCTATGTAAATGCAGCGGAATATCCGGGATGGGAAGAAGCTTTTGATGCAGCAGAAAAACTGATCCAGTCGGTGCATGAAGAGGAAGCGAAAGAATTTTGTGTTGCAGGATCAGGGGCAGAACTGGAAGCAGCGGAGCAGGCAAAGAAGTATGCAGGGATACTTACGGTAGAAGAAGGTGGTGTGCTGAACGGAAAAGCAGAACGGGTGGAACAGCTTTATGAACAGGGCGTCAGATTACTCACCCTGACCTGGAATTATGAGAACTGTATCGGCAGTCCCAACAGCAGAGATACAGAGGTCATGCAGCGGGGGCTGAAGCCATTTGGAATCGAAGCGGTCAGACGAATGAACGAACTTGGGATGCTGGTGGACGTATCCCATCTGTCGGACGGAGGATTCTGGGACTGCATCCGGTACAGTACTGATCCTATTGTAGCGTCTCACTCAAATTGCAGGGAACTTTGCAGACATCCGAGAAATCTGACGGATGAGATGCTCCGTGCAGTGGGCGAAAAAGGCGGTGTTGTGGGATTGAATTTTTATTCTGCTTTCCTGACTGAAAAGAAAGAGAGGGCAGGACTGGAAATGCTGGCAGAACATGCAAAGCGGATGATCCGGATGGCAGGAGAAGATGCAGTGGCACTGGGAACGGATTTTGATGGATTTGAAAGAAAAGATCTGCCGGAAAAGCTGGAAGGAGCAGAGAGGATAGAACTGGTATGGGATGCATTTCAGAAAGCGGGGATCACGTCACGGCAGACAGAAAAGATCGCTTATGGGAATCTTTTTCCGTGTGATAGAGGCAGGATGTGGAAAAACATCAGTATCCTGAAAAAAGTGCGGAAAAATGCAGGGAAAAAGAAGATACAGTGAGAGGAAAAGTCCTTTGGTAATGATAAAAAAGTAGTCAGGTAAGCAAGGATATGGTAAAATAAAAAAAGTGATTTGATAGTGCAGTTTTCATATTCTGTGCAAGAGGATCAGAAGAGAGAAGAGGAGGAAATTGTAACATGGAGAACAAAAGAATTATTCAGGTTGATGAGAAAGTTCCATTTAAGATGCTTGTTCCATTGAGTATTCAGCATATGTTTGCGATGTTCGGTGCTTCAGTACTTGTGCCATTTGTATTTGGAATCAATCCGGCAGTTGTATTATTCATGAACGGTCTTGGGACTTTATTATTCATCCTGATCACGAAAGGGGAGAGCACCGGCATATCTTTGGTTCGAGTTTCGCGTTTCTTGCACCGGCTGGAATTGTTATCTCAAAATGGGGATACAGTTATGCACTGGGAGGCTTTGTTGCAGTCGGATTCTGCGGATGTGTTTTATCTCTGATTATTTATAAGTTTGGATCGGACTGGATCGATGTGGTACTTCCACCGGCAGCCATGGGACCGGTAGTAGCACTGATCGGTCTGGAACTTGCAGGAACAGCAGCATCAAATGCAGGACTGAAAGATGAAGTGATCGACAGTAAGAATGTGATTGTGTTTTTAGTAACGTTTACTGACGGCAGTACTTGGATCGGTTGTATTCCGCAAGTTCCTTGCCGTGATCCCGATCCTGATTGCGATCATTGCAGGATATGTTGCTGCGTTGCTCTGCGGAATTGTAGATTTCTCAGAAGTTGCTGCAGCACCGCTTTTTTCACTCCCGAATTTTTCAACACCAAAGTTCAAATGGGAGGCGATCGTGATCATTCTTCCGGTACTTCTGGTCATTGCATCGGAGCATATCGGACATCAGATCGTAACAAGTAAGATCGTCGGAAGAGATCTTTTAAAGATCCGGGACTGCACAGATCTTTATTCGCAGATAACTTTTCGACTATGATCTCCGGCCTGATCGGTTCTGTACCGACAACGACTTACGGAGAGAATATCGGAGTTATGGCAATGACAAAGGTTTACAGTGTCTATGTGATCGGAGGAGCAGCGGTGCTGTCCATTATCTGTTCCTTTATCGGAAAGATGACAACTCTGATTAATACCATTCCAGGTCCGGTGATCGGAGGAATCTCCTTCCTGCTGTATGGTATGATCGGTACATCGGGTATCCGTATTCTTGTTGAATCTCAGGTGGATTATGGTAAGTCAAGAAATATGGCAATGACATCCGTTATTTTTGTAGTAGGATTGTCAGGCATTACGGTACAGTTTGGAAGTATCCAGTTATCAGGAATGGTACTGGCATGTGTGATCGGCATGTTGATGGGACTGATGTTCTATGTACTGGATAAGCTGAAACTGACGAATGACAGAGAAAGTGAATAGATAGAAATTCTATGAAAACTGCTACAGAGCAGTGATACAGACGAAAAAAGGGAACATTTCTTTATGGATCGGTATAGGCAGCACACCATACCAAGATTCATAAGAGATGTTCCTTTTTATTGACTTGACAGGAAAGATTTTGCAGGTTATATTTAAATCGTAAGTAGTAAGTGGTAAGTGGTAAGTAATAAGTAGTAAGCGGCGAGTAGCAAGTAGTAATGGTAGATGATTGAAGTCAAGAGAATGATCATTTACGGAGAAAATAATTGAAATTGAGAAGGAGGACCGGGGATGAGAGAGTTAAACTTATCAGAGCAATATGCACTTATAGCATTGGAAGGGCAGGAAAGCCTTCACAGATCCGTGGCAAAAAGTGCGGTGCTTCGTGCGGTCACGGCAGCGGAAGTGCTGATGCCGGTTTTGGAAAAAGAAGGATGTTCTTTATCTGAATTTGCTGAAGAAGCGGAGAAAGCGGTACAGGCAGCTAAGAATATGAATAAAAAGAAAGAGCGTCAGATTGAGCAGAAAGTGAAAGAATCTTTGGAAAAGGAAGGTCTGTTGTGCGAGATCCCGGATCTTCTTGGGTGCGATCTGAATTATTATTCATCAGGGATTGAACTGAAATCATATCGGAGTGAAGAACAGACTTATTTCAGGATCAGGGAAGGTCTGCGGGCAGAAATCCTGGATGACGGAGAAATTACGATGGAGTGTCTGAGTCTCCTGTGGCTCCTGCGTGAAAGCGGCTGTATCCATGATCTGTTTTCAGCAACGGAACAGGAAAGGGTACTTGAACGGGTGAATGGAATGGCTGCGGAGAACGAATATTGCAGAATCTTGTGGGAAAAAGAATTTCACAGTATTTTTGAGAGCTTTACAGGGCGTTTCCTGCGGGCAAAAAGTAAACTGTTTGAAAATCCTTATTTAGAGGGAGTCAGTCTGGCATTCCCATATCTGGAGAGAAGAAAAGCAATCTTTATTGACTGTGTGGTATTTGGGACGAATGTAGAAGAACGGAGAAGTGCTGCAGTTGATTTTTGAGAAAGATGGGACATAATGTTGAGGAAGTCAGATCAGGCAGCGAGACGCTCCTGAAAATAGACGGTATGTATTATCGTATTTTTCCGGCAACAAGAAGATCCTATAAAGTGCCGATCCAGGGCGTAAATCTTGTTCCGGTATACTGGTAGAGAAGAAAAGGTGAGAAAATGTCCAGACAGAGAAGCATGGAAGTGATAGAACAGTCAGAGTATGTAACAATCGGGGAGCTTGTCAGGCTGACCGGTGTGAGATACAGTACACTGAAGTTTTATACGGAAGAAGGGATGCTGCCATTTGAGCAGGCAGAGGAAAATCTGACCCGGCGTTACAGACGGGAAGAAAGTATAGAGATGATCTATAAGATTCGGAAAATGCGAGAAGAAAAAATGCCGATCCCGGAGATAAAAGGGAAAATAAAAGGATAAAATTCTTTGAAGAAAATCCAGGACAGATCGTGAGAAAGCTGAAAAGTAAAAAGAAAAGGTTATTAAAAAGGAACGCAACTCCCAGCGTGGTTCGTGACAGGCAGTCACAGTAACCAGTCAGGGGAATTGCGTTCCTTTTTATTTATATGATTATATAATCGGAAGATTTATCGGAAAGAATTATTTCTTCTGAGTCTCAACTTCCTGCATCTTCATTGCACGAACCTTCAGTGGCAGTCCGAACAGATTGATAAATCCGTCAGCATCATGATGGTCATACAGATCACCTGTAGTGAAGCTTGCAAGAGATTCACTGTACAGAGAATAAGGAGATGTCTCGCCGGCACGGATGATATTTCCCTTGTAAAGTCTGAATTTGACTTCACCGGTCACATACTGCTGCGTTACATCGACAAATGCCTGGATGGCTTCACGCAATGGTGTATACCATTTTCCCTCATATACGATCTGTGCGAATTTATTTCCAAGGTCTTTTTTAACTTCATATGTAGCACGGTCAAGGACAAGCTCTTCAAGCTGTTCGTGAGCAGCCATCAGGATCGTTCCGCCAGGAGTTTCATAGACACCACGGGATTTCATTCCAACGACACGGTTCTCAACGATATCAACAATACCGATTCCATGCTTTCCGCCAAGTTCGTTCAGCTCTCTGATGATATCAGAAACTTTCATTTCTTTTCCGTTGACGCTCTTCGGAACACCGGCTTCAAAAGTCATTGTAACGTATTCATCTTTGTCAGGAGCTTTCTCAGGAGTCGTGCTTAATACGAGCAGGTCATCATAATTTGGCTCGTTGGCAGGATTTTCAAGCTCCAGCCCCTCATGCTGATATGCCATAAGTTACGGTCACGGCTGTAGCTGTGCTTTACGTCAAATGGAAGATCAATGCCGTGCTGCCTGCAGTATTCAATCTCGTCTTCACGGGACTGCATTGTCCATACATCTGTCATACGCCATGGAGCGATGATCTTAATATCAGGAGCAAGTGCCTTAATTCCAAGCTCGAAACGAATCTGGTCATTTCCTTTTCCTGTAGCACCATGCAGATGGCTACCGCACCCTCTTTTCGTGCGATCTCAACCAGTTTCTTTGCAATCGCCGGACGGGCCATGGATGTTCCGAGAAGATATTTGTTCTCATAAACTGCACCTGCTTTTACGCAAGGTACAATGAAGTCATCACAGAACTCATCAACGATATTTTCAATATATAATTTAGAAGCTCCGGAAAGCTTTGCTCTTTCATCCAGTCCGTCAAGCTCTTCTCCCTGTCCGCAGTCGATGCAGCAGCAGACAACATCATAATTAAATGTCTCTTTCAGCCAGGGAATGATCGCTGTGGTATCAAGACCACCGGAATATGCCAATACAACTTTTTCTTTACTCATTTTTCATGCCTCCTGAATGTAATTTATACCTCTTTGGTTCTGGGTAAGATACCGAGAGGGGATCCTGCGAAAACCGCAGTCCTGTCAATCTCCGCTTCGATAAGCTACAGAATACTATACACTAGATTTTATAATTATGCAAGAGAAAATTTATAAAATCAATTAATAATACATAAAATATGCAAATATATGCATAAAAATACAAAATATTCCTGCATATGCATAAAATTCAGAATGACAGATGCAGGAATGAGTGACGATCCGGTGATTTAACGTACCAAAGAAGAAGCCATTCTGCGGTAAGTATGGCGTTTTCCGCGGATCGCAACGCTGTAGGCAGTGATATTTTCAGGAAGAGCCATTCCCATATATCCGCTGTCTCCGATATGATGGATGTCTGCCCCTGCCATTTTGCACATCAGAGCAATCTGACGGATCGTTGCCTCATCCGCCCCTTCCTGGAAGTACCGATCGTAGTCATGGCGAGAGCTTCTTTTGCATGGGCCTGACGGATCAGGGTACGTGCATACTCCAAAGTGATGCCCGGAACAGTTCCGGGAGCCGGAAGCAGGATCACATCAGCTCCGGCTTCAATAAACTGATCCACATCTTCCGGTGTGAGAATGTTTTCACCTGCTTCAGAAGCAATACCGGAAGCGTGCATTTTTCCGGCAGTCAGGATGACCCGGTCACCAACTGCTTCTTTCAACTGGGTAAGTGCGTGGATGATGGCCTGATTTTCTACCCCGATTCCCGGATTTCCGGTCAGAATGATCATATCAACCCCCATGTCAGCCGCCTTTTTTGCATTTTCCACCGTGGCACAGCGTCCTGAAGTAAGATCCCAGACAGATTCTTCTCCCTGACCGGATTTTGGTGCATACGCAACAGGCTCCAGATTGATGGCAACCATTTTCCCGGTCAGTCTTTTGATTTCCCGGATCGTATCCTCCGGGGCAACATCAGGAAGTCCCTGGATTATTGGGTGATTCACATCAAAGATATTGAGCATGATCAAATCGGATCCCAGCGAAGCAACAAACTCTGCATTCGTGATATTTACAAGCATGGGTGTAACCGTTCCAATCGTTTCAGTAGCAAGTACGCGGCCCTCACTCTCGGTGATCGCCCTGAGCAGATCCTCTTTTGTATAAGCTGCCAGTTCACGGGCAGTACAGTCTATCAGTCTTTTTTTCATTTTACAGATCCTTCTTTCTTTTTAAAATATTGGGTATCTGAGTATCAGTATATAACAGATGAATGCAGAATGGGAAAAATAATAAAATTACCCGGGGAAAATACAAGGTCGTTGCAAAAAAAATC
>ENA-OQIO01001036-OQIO01001036.1-human-gut-metagenome-genome-assembly--contig:-NODE-1036-length-14228-cov-6.328416_pt1 | contig 14228 bp, 21 predicted proteins | sample MGYA00242573_ERZ504737 | MGnify/ENA primary metagenome ERZ504737 (study PRJEB26092, sample SAMD00036203) | human gut metagenome | host: Homo sapiens | study: EMG produced TPA metagenomics assembly of... | reverse complement strand
GCGCGCTGGGCCTGATGCTCGAGGATACGGCGCTCGAGCTGGGGCGCCATGGCGTTGAGCCCGCTTTCCAAGACCGAGTACGCGCTGGCGGCGCCCGCGCTGTCCGGCGGCTACCAGGGCGATTTTGCGCCCTTTGGCGACGTGTATCTGTCGACGCTCGAGTTTGTGGCACGCGTGCGCAACCGCACCTCGGCGTGGTGCCCCAAGAGCTCGTGACGCTCAACGCGGTAGAGGATTGCATGGATCGCGTGCTGGCGCAGGCACTCTCGGCGCTCGCCGGCCCGGTTGATATGCTCGATCGCGCGGCGCAGCTGCTGGGCGGGCTTGAGCCGGGCGAGGTCGATGGTGCGCTCGAGTCGCACGTGGACCGCAACCGCCCCTTTGATGACATCCCGATGGCCGCCGCCAAGCCCGAGGCCTGCTCGCTGCTGCTGATGCTCGTGCGCCAAGGTGAGGCTGCTCGTCGCATGCTACCGACGGCCCCGATCGTCTCGGCCCGTTCGTTTGCCGAGCGCGCCTGGCCGTACATGCTTGCGTGGTCCGATCTGGGGCTCAACGGTAAGGAGCGCATGGCGGTTGATTCGCTGGCGCGCGCCGAGGTGCGCCGTTTTGCCGACGACGATACGAGTGACCGTATGCGCGGCGAGATGATGGGCTTATTAGGCGAGCTGTTGGGTATTTCGCCCGAGCAGATGGAAGAGCTGCGCTCCGAGGACGGTCAGCGTCGTCTGCATGAGGGCATGAAAAAGTTTGAGGGCGAGGTCCAGGACGCCATTGATAAGATGATGGGCGGTCAGGGCGGACCGCAGGGTGGGCCCCAGGGAGGTCCGATGCCGCATCCGCCGATAGATCCGAGGCAATTCCCATTCTTCTCTCAAAACTAGGTCGCTGCGCGCCGCCAGAGCGGCAATCTGCCTTTCAATCGTCGGGCATGACCGCCAGGTCAATGCCCTCCTCTTTCAAGCACCTTGCTCGCTCTGGCGGGCGCTCGCTTGCGTATGCTCAGCCTACAATTCGATCTCGGCTGACGTATGGGGCTGGCGTTGTGTTATTCTAGAACAGACGTTCGTGAATGATGTGCGAGGCCTTGCCTTGCGCTTGGCAAAAGACGAGGGGAGGCTGGCTTGGTCATTTTGGGTATCGACCCGGTTTGGCCATACGGGTTGGGGGATTATTGAGGAACGGCGCGGAGAGGTTCGCTGTCGTGCCTACGGCTGTATTGAGACCAGTGCCGGAAGCCCGCTCGCGGTGCGCCTGTCGCATATCGCCCGCGACCTCAAGGGCGTCGTAGAGCGCTACCGCCCCGATACCGCTGCTATCGAGAGCATTTACTTTGGCGCCAACGTTCGCTCGGCTATCCCTACGGCGCATGCCCGCGGTGCTGCACTCGTGGCGCTTTCGGAATGCGCGCTCGAGATTGGCGAGTACACGCCCATGCAGATCAAGCAGGCTGTTGTGGGCACCGGCGCCGCGGACAAACGACAGGTCGCGTATATGGTCCGTACGCTCACGCAACTCGATCACGACCCGCATCCCGACCATGCCGCCGATGCCCTGGCTTGCGCCATCTGCCACGTAAACCTCAGCCGCACCCGGGCGCTTACCGGCGGCGAGTTCTATCAACAGAGAGGAACCGGATACTGATGATCTCCCAGCTCCATGGAACGCTTGTCGAGGCCACGATGAGCTCGGCCGTCGTTGACGTATCGGGTGTGGGCTTTGAGCTCGGTATTTCGGGCAGCACTGCCGCCACGCTGCCTACACCCGGCGGCGAGGTTCGCCTCTATACCGTATGCAGGTGCGCGAGGACGCCATGACACTTTTTGGCTTTGCCTCCAAGGACGAGCGCACGATGTTTGACCGGCTCGTGTCCGTGTCGGGTGTTGGCCCGCGCCTGGCGCTTGCCGTGCTTTCCACCTATACCGTGGGACAGCTGTATTCCCTGGTGATGGCCGAGGACGACAAGGGCATGGCTAAGGTGCCGGTGTGGGCAAAAAGACCGCCCAGCGCCTCATCTTGGAGCTCAAGAGTACCTTTGCCAAGGACAAGGGCTTTGTGCCGGTCGACGTGATTCCCGGCCAGGTTGCGATGCCGGTTCCCGCCGCCGCTCCCTCGGCAATCGATGACGCCCGCGCGGCGCTCCTTTCCATGGGCTTTAGCCCGCAGGAGACCGAGGTTGCTGAGCGGGTATGATGGGCAGGATATGCGTGTCGAGGACCTGCTCGGCGCGGCGCTTAAGCGACTCGGAATGGATGCGTGATGTGGGAAGCCGATGACTCTCAGGACCTTTGGGCGACGCCCGGCAACTCGCCGGCGGCATCCATGGCGCACGGTGAGCGCATGGTGGGCTCGGAGCTGACGCCCGAAGACCTCGATGTCGACCGTACCTGCGTCCCCAGCGCCTGGACGACTACTGCGGTCAGGAGCATATCAAGCAGAGCCTGCGCGTGCTCATCGAGGCGGCGCAGAGCCGTGGCGAGACGCTCGACCACGTGATCTTCTCGGGCTCCGGGTTTGGGCAAGACCACGCTGCTACGGTTATCGCCAACGAGCTGGGCGCTCAGATCAAGACGACGAGTGGTCCGGCTATTGCGCGTACCGGCGACCTGGCGGCTATCCTTACCAACTTGCAGCCGGGTGACGTGCTGTTTATCGACGAGATCCACCGCCTCAACCGCTCGGTCGAGGAAGTCCTGTATCCCGCGATGGAGGACTTTGCCCTCGATATCGTGATCGGCAAGGGTCCGGCTGCGCGCTCGATTCGCCTGGATATCCCCAAGTTCACGCTGGTGGCGGCAACGACCCGCTCGGGTATGCTGACCGGCCCGCTGCGCGACCGCTTTGGCATTTCGTATCGCCTGGACTACTACACGGTCGAGGAGCTCGCCAGATCGTGACGCGCTCGGCGACCATTCTGGGCGTGACGATCGACCATCCGAGCGCGCTCGAGATCGGCTCACGCTCGCGTGGTACGCCGCGCCTCGCCAACCGTCTGCTCAAGCGCGTGCGCGACTATGCGCAGGTGCGCGGCAACGGTCCTATTGAGCTCGATATCTGCCGTCAGGCGCTCGAGTTCTTCGAGATCGACGAGCTTGGTCTAGACTGGATGGATATTCGCATCTTGGAGACACTTGCCAAGACGTTCTCCGGCCGTGCCGTGGGCCTGACGACCCTTGCCAGCGCGGTGGGCGAGGACCCGGGTACGCTCGAGGATGTCTATGAGCCCTATCTGCTGCAGTGCGGCTTGATGATTCGCACGCCCCAGGGCCGCCAGGCAACGCTTCGCACTTTTGAGCACTTAGGAATTGAACCAGCCGTTTAGAGACGGGTTTGTTTTGGCTGGTCTGCGGGCTATCGCTGAGCATTGGATAAACATATCGCCATTCATCGGTTACGGGTGTTTTACTATTGCGCGCCCGTGCTATGCTGAATTGGTCTTTTTCTCATCCTGTAACGAAAGGACCGCCCATGCCTACTGACATCGAAATCGCACGTTCCGTCACGCCGCTGCCCATTACCGAGGTGGCTAAGAACGCCGGCGTTGACGTAAAGCACCTGATTCCGTACGGCTTCGACAAGGCTAAGGTCGACTATTCACTGCTCAACGAGCCAACTGATCACCAGGCCAAGCTTGTCCTCGTGACCGCTATCAATCCCACGCCCGCCGGCAGGGTAAGACCACCACGACCATCGGTCTGGCCGACGGCCTGCGCCGTCGCGGCGTCAAGAGCGCTGTGGCCTTGCGTGAGCCTTCGCTCGGCCCCGTCTTTGGCGTCAAGGGCGGCGCCGCCGGCGCGGCTGGGCGCAGGTCATCCCCATGGAGGACATCAACCTGCACTTTACCGGCGACTTCCACGCTATCGGTGCCGCCAATAACCTGCTGGCCGCCATGCTCGACAACCATATTCAGCAGGGCAACCGGCTCGGCATCGACGTCAAGCGCATCACCTGGAAGCGCGTCGTCGACATGAACGACCGTCAGCTGCGCCACGTTATCGACGGCATTGGCGGCAAGGCTCAGGGCGTGCCGCGCGAGGACGGCTTCGATATCACCGTTGCCTCCGAGGTCATGGCGATCCTGTGCTTATCCACGAGCATCAACGACCTCAAGGAGCGCCTGGGCGAGATTGTCGTCGGCTACAGCTATGCCGGCGAGCCCGTCCGCGCCCGCGACCTTAAGGCTCAGGGCGCCATGGCCGCGCTGCTTAAGGATGCGCTCAAGCCCAATTTGGTGCAGACGCTCGAGGGCACGCCCGCATTTGTCCACGGCGGTCCCTTCGCCAATATCGCCCACGGCTGCAACTCCATCATGGCCACGCGTATGGCCATGCGCTTTGGTGATGTCGCCATTACCGAGGCAGGCTTTGGCGCCGATCTGGGTGCCGAGAAGTTCCTCGACATCAAGTGTCGCATGACGGGCGTTCGTCCCAGCGCCGTCGTGATTGTCGCCACCGCCCGTGCGCTTAAGTACAACGGCGGTGTTGCCAAGGCCGACCTTAACGACGAGAACCTCGAGGCCCTCAAGGCCGGTATGCCCAACCTGCTGCGCCACGTCGACAACATTCAGAATGTCTACGGTCTGCCCTGCGTGGTCGCCATCAACCGCTTCCCGACGGACACTGAGGCCGAACTCGAGCTCATCGAGTCCGAGTGCCAGAAGCTCGGCGTTAACGTTAAGCTTTCCGAGGTCTGGGCCAAGGGCGGCGAGGGTGCGCTCGACCTGGCCGATGAGGTCATGCGCCTGATTGAGCAGCCGAGCGAGTTCAAGTTTGCCTACGAGGACGGCGCCGATGTTGCTGATGCCCTCGAGGCCGTCGCCACCAAGGTCTACCGCGCGACGGCGTTGACTTTACGCCGGCTGCCAAGCGTCAGCTCGCCGAGCTGCGCGAGAACGGCTTTGGCAACCTGCCGGTGTGCGTCGCCAAGACCCAGTACAGCTTTAGCGACAACGCCAAGGCGCTGGGCGCCCCCGAGGGCTTCCGCATCACCGTGCGCGAGCTCAAGGTTTCCGCCGGTGCCCACTTTGTGGTCGCGCTGACTGGCAGCGTCCTGACCATGCCGGGCCTGCCCAAGGTCCCCGCGGCCGAGAACATCGACGTCGACAACGACGGCAACATCACCGGCCTGTTCTAAGCCTGCTGCTTATAGCCGCTTGCCCGCCCCGTCGTGCCCCAAGGCCCGGCGGGGCTTTTTGATCCTTAGGCACGCGCATGTCTTGTAGATACCGACGGCCTTTGCCCATCATAGGCTTTTGCGCGGGTAGAATGCATGGATAACTTGATGCTTACAGGCGACGGAAAGGAAACGTTGCATGGACCAGGACAAGACGACTGTGATGGGCGGATATGGCTCCGCACAGGCTGGCGGCAGCGCCGATGCGACCCGCGTTGTGTCGAACCCCGGCAATGCTGCCCCCGATGCGACGCAGGCGTCCGCCGAACCCACACGAGTTATGGGCTATAGCGATACACCGCGGGATCCGTTTGATTATGCACCGCAGGACCCGTATGGCAATGCAACGCCGGACCCGTATGGCAATGCGGCGGCAGGCGCTTATAATAACCTGCCGCAAAATCCCATTCCGCAGCCTCAGCAGACGACGTATATGCCGCGCACGGCACAGTCCCAGCCTCGTTATGAGTCGCGCGATCCGTATGCGCGCCAGCCTTATCGTGAGTACCCCAAGTCGATTCCGCAGTATGGTGAGGACGAGGAAGAGGCGCCGTCGCGTTCGTCGAGTGTGATCAAGAAGATCCTCATTGTGCTGGCGATCTTCTTTGCCCTCTCGATTGTGTTTGCCATCGTGTCGGGCATGCTCAACAAGCGGGGGAGCTCAACGGCCGATACCACTGCCGAGCAAACCGAGTCCGCCTCGTCTAGCACCGTCGATCTGAGCGATATCCCGGGGCAGTACTGGTCCAACGCCAAGAAGCTCCTCAAGTCGCGCGGCGCCGATCTTTCGAATGCTGTGATTCTGACTGACGACGGCTCGACGCCTGTTGTCGATGCCAACTGGGTCGTCACATCTGCCTACTACAACGCTGACGGCAACCTGGAGGTCCAGCTTACGCGCAAGGACGGCTCGTCGGGCAATGCGTCCGGCGATCAAGGCACCACGGACAGCTCGAGCTCCAACACGCTGGAGGACCTGAGCAATAAGGCGCAGGAATTGGGAGACAAGGCGCAAGAGCTGGGCGATACGGCACAAAACCTGGGCGATACCGCGCAGAACTTGGGAGACATGGCGACGGATGCCTGGAACGCCCTACAAAACGGCATTTCGGGCGCACAGGGAAACTAGCGGCCGAGCGGCTAGAGCCTTAGCGGTGCAAACAAAAACGGGACGCAGGATGCGTGACCGGGCGCATAGGCGCGCTGGTCGGCGGTCCTGCGTCCCGTTTTGCTGTCGATTACAGCTGCTCTGCCGGACGCTCGGGCGAGCTAAAGCCGGAGTCAAACGTGACGACGCATGATGCATCGGGCCTGCGCTCGTGCACGATGCGCGTGACGAGCTCCAGCAGCTCCTCGTCGGATATGTCAAAGCCGTCGGGACGCACCAGGTCAAACGAAACAAAGCCGTCGTGCTCGTGCAAGTCGTGGATGGAAAGCGCGGGGTCGATCTGCGCTACGCCGCGCTTGACCCAGCCGCGCAAGTCATCGCCGGTTGTTGCAATGGGGTCGCAGTGCAACGTGATGGCGATGCCCATCTGGCGTTTGATATCGTGTTCGATGGTGTCCAGAATCTCGTGGTGCTCAAAGGCATCGCCCTCGCCGGGCATTTCCACGTGTGCACTGGCAAACTGGCGGCCGGGGCCGTAGTCGTGCACCATGAGGTCGTGCGTGCCCAGGACCTGGGGGTACGACATGATCCTGTCGCGGATTTCCTGGACGAGTTTGGGGTCGGGCGCTTGTCCCAGCAGCGGCTGATGGCGTCGCGCACCAGGCCCATGCCGCTGATGCAAATGAAGATGCCCACGCCCAGGCCCGCCCAGCCATCGAGGTCAAAGCCGGTCGTTTGCGAAATGAGCGCCGCCGCCAAGACCGAGCCCGAGGCGATGACATCGTTTTTGGAATCCTGCGCCGTGGCGATGAGCGTCTCCGAGTCGATGCGATTGCCCAGCGTGCGGTTGAACGCCGCCATCCAGAACTTGACGAGCATGGATGTAGCCAGTGCCGCAAGGGAAACGAGTGTGTAAGCGGTGGGGGAGGGCTTGATGATCTTGGTAACGGACTCGAGCACCAGGTTGATGCCGACGGCACAAACGAGGACGGCGACAACCAGACCGGCGAGGTATTCGTAGCGGCCGTGGCCATAGGGGTGGTCTTCGTCTGCCGGGCGGCTGGCAAGTCGGAATCCGAGCAGGCTCACGATGTTGCTCGACGCATCGGAGAGATTGTTGAAGGCGTCGGCGATGAGCGAGACGGAGCCGGCGAGTAGGCCCGCGATGCCCTTGGCCAGACACAGGGTAATGTTGAGGCCAATGCAAATGAGGCTTGCGGCAAAGCCCGCGTTGGTACGGCGAGTCGTATCGACCGGCTCGCCCTCGCTGCCGGGAACAAGCGTATGTACCAGCCGATTTACAAATAGCATGGCGATCGTCCTCACAATCATGGTTAAGGGGATAGTGTAGCTCGCATGGGCGCACCGTGCGCCGGTGCTCAGAAAATGCAGTAATGGTCTGCTGGAGCTAACGAGCGGCCCTTCTTGTCCGACCGGGTGCTCCATTTTGGGCCACATGGGTATGGGCATGTGCCTGCCTGCCCGACATACTTAATGTCGACAGCCCCTGCGCAAAGGAGGACGTTTCTATGGACGAGATGTTTGCCATTAAATGCCAAAACTGCGGCGGCCCTATGTACTCACACCAGGCTAAACGCAGCTTTGAGTGCGCCTATTGCGGCACGGTCGTTCCGTGGCAGGCCGATGCGGGGGAGCCAAGAGCGCCCTGGGCATTCGCCATACGCCACTGACGGTTGTCGATGGACTGCTTAAGCTCACCCACGTGTCGCAGCTCGAGCGCCCGGAGGACCCGGACTGGTATTTCTTCAATTCGTACTGGCGCAACCAGTCGGTTCTGGAGCATCTGCTGTGGGAGGACCGCGGCACAGCGCAGGAGTTCCAAGAGGCCACGCACGTGAGCATTCCCTGCCCCTTCTGCGGCGCGTCCTTTGAGGGATCATCGACCCAGCGCGTGTTTGAGTGCCCGTCCTGCGGCAATAAAATCGGTGTAGCCGACCTGCTCAAGCCCGGTACGTTTAGTAAACGCTTGACCTTGGGCGTTGGTGCCGAGCATGTGCCTGAGCAGGGTATTCCCTGCGAAATCTCGCCGCAACAGGCGCGTGCCAACGCGCTGCAGCTGGTGCGCCAGTACCCCGACGCCTTTGCTGGGCACGACGTGGAAGACGCGATTCAAAATGACATGATGCTCTTCTACTTTCCCATGGCGCTCGCGGATTTGCGCATGATGGCGTCCTTCCCGGGCAGGGGCCTGAGCAAGGAGACCCTGGTGTACTACGAGGTGCTCGACTGGGCATACCCGCGGGCAAACTATCTGGATGTTCGCCTTATGGGCATTTTGGAGCCGTGGGACTTTGCCAAGGTCGGTCCGTTCGATCCCGCCATGCAGGAAGGCGACTTCCGCGTTGTCTCCGTCGATGCATCTACCAAGGACCAGGTGGTCATTGATAAGCTGGCGCTCGACGTTGCCGGCAATGATGCCGAGGCGGTGCTGGGGCTCAATAAAAAGAGCATCCGCACCTGGGCGCGCAAGGCTCGCAAGCATAAGGACGGCCTGGTGATGGTACCGGTCTACTTTGTCGATCGCCCAGCGACGGACAGCCGCGATGGCGAGCAGGTGCGCATTGCCGTAAACGGCCAGACGGGCCGCGCGGCCGCGGTGGTGTTTAGCGACAAGCGTAAGACGCATGTGGTGGCGCCGCTCAACCCGAGCCTGCATCTGTCCGGAGAAAGCACCGTGCACGCCACGCCCATCGAGGTCAAATACGTTAAATCGCCCTTCCTCTACCAGATCGTGCGCAAGGGAGGCGGCGAGCAACCGCGCCAGGTGGCAGCGGTTGCCGAGGGTTCCTACCGAGAAGAAAAGCCCAAACGCAAGGGCTTGCTCGCTGCGATCTTTGGGAAGTAGGGGAGTAGTGCCGGTCGGCGCTGCGATCCGATAGCTAGAGGAACGGGGCAGCTCGCAGGAGTGCGGACTGTCGTCTGATTGTTTGAGGGTGCCAGATGTAAATAATCGGTGGAGCGGCTGCAAAAGAGCCGTCTCGCTGGGTAAAATCAGGATGTGCCGCGGAACCCGCTCCTCAGCTAGTCACACTTCGGAAGCGCGGGCAACGCAGGTATTATCGTCTAAAGGGCCGGCTGCAACCGGCCCTTTTTATGACTCCCTTCGCTATCCGTTACTGCTTATATTCCCGCCAGATCGAGTAGAGGTTCCGGGCAATGCCGGTCACATACATCGAGAGGCGCAGGATTTCAAGAAACAAGTTCATAGGCTTCACCCCAATCGGAGATCGGAGCGTTGCCCGCAGGCGGATTCCGCGGCAGTCAAGATTTTACCTCACAGGCCGCGGTGGGAGACATCCTGCCCATTCCATGGTTTGGAACAGTGTCGATCTAACGGGCAATCAAACCCCTAGCACTCTTTGAATTGAGCAAGCATCTGCCCGAAGAAGCTGAGCCCGGATGGCTCATAAATGAGTGAGCCGCCATCTTCGGTTCGGTAGACCCCGCAGGGGAGGTAACGCCCGTCGGGGAGAACATAGAGGTTGGCTTCTTCCTTCAGTCCTGCTGGAAATAGCGGAATCCCGTTTTCGTCCACTTGGAACTCGTCTATATTTGCGATCTTTCTTTCCGTGGTGCCTCCTGGTCAGTTTCTATCGTAAGTGCGCCCTAAAACAAACACTGCTCTATCAGCTCTTTACCGCGCAAGGCGTCGGTCCACTCCTGCGGAATTGCGTCGATGCCGTATACCGTGCCGGCGAGGGCGCCGGCAACGGCTGCGGTGGTATCGGTGTCGTCGCCTAGGTTGACGGCGGCAAGCACGCAATCTTCGTAGCTGTTAGTGTTGACGAAGCACCAGGTGGCTGCCTTAAGCGTGTCGCGCACGAAGCCACCTGACTTGATCTCCTGCTCAGGCATGCCTTTCAGATGGAGTGCCCACGAGGGGAGCGCGTCGTTCATCACATTCCTCATCGGCTCAACAAATATGATGCATGCATCGGTTGATGTTCTGTGGGCGTGCGTGATTGCCGAGACCTCGCGGATCTCGTTGTCCGTCGCATCGGTGAACGCTAGGGGAGCGATGCGCATGAGCGATCCGTTGCCGTTGTCGCGCTCGCCGGAGCTCCTTTGCCGGTGTGCAAAGCGCGGGCGGTCGTGCCGCCGTAATCGAAAACGCCGTCGATCGTATACTCGCCACGGGCAATCCAACTTACGAACTTGTCGCGCATGTCCGCGGTGTCGATGTGCCCAAGCTCCCTAATCGAGTCGCAGGTAGCAAGCGTCATGGACGTGTCATCGCTCCAGGTGCCGGCGGGCTGCCCATGCGTGCCGTAGCCGATCATGTCGGTGCATTCGAACGTGCCGCGGGGCCTAAACTCGTAAGGAACGCCCAGCGCGTCGCCGACGGCAAGCCCATAGATGCAGTCGCGCAGTGTCGTTTTCGGTCTGTCTGTCATGGAGCGCTCCTCTTATGTCGGGGGATATGAAACGCCATCGGTGGTGTCGGTCGCAACGTATTGCTATCCTTGTGCTTCGCCATTAGTCGCTTCGTTGATGGCGCGGTACTCGGCACTCAGCTCGCGCGCCAGCTCTTCCTTACTTGGAAGATACGGCAGGTATTTGGCGGCAAACACTTGGTCGTTGTCTTCGGGCAGCGTGTACTCGACAATCGAATCGCTTTTGTCCGCGCAGAGTACGATGCCTATGGGCGGATTGTCGCCTTCGTTCATGAGCTCGCGCGTGTAGTAGTTCACATACATTTGCATCTGGCCCAAGTCCTGGTGCGCAAGATCGTCCGTCTTAAGGTCGATAAGCACGAAGCAGCGCATCAGATAGTTGTAAAACACAAGGTCAATATAGAAATGGCGCCCATCAAAGGTGATGCGCTTTTGGCGCGCCTCGAAAGCGAAGCCACGGCCAAGCTCCAGTAGGAACTTCTGAAGATGTGTGATGAGCGCCTGCTCTGGATCGCTCTCGCGAAACGCAGTATCGTCCGAGAAACCTAAAAATTCCAGTACATATGGGTCGCGGATGATATCCTCGGGGCGACGAGCCGGGGCGCTCTTCTGGATTTCTTGGGCGGCGGCCTCCTTGTCCTTGCTGGCAAGCAGGCGCTCGCGGAACATGGTGTTGATCTGGCGCTCGAGCTGACGCGTGCTCCAGCGAGAGTCAGCGCATTCGTTCATGTACCAGGCGCGAGCTTCGGGGTCGGGAATGCGCATCAGCCTGCGGTAATGAGTCCAGCTCAATTCGCTACGCAGTGCGTCGCGAATTGGAAACGCAAGAAAGAACTGACGCATATTGCGAAGGTTTGCGATGCCAAAGCCTCTTCCGAAATCCGCTGTAAGCCTTCTGGAGAGGCCCGCAATCAATGCCTCTCCATATGCTGCGCGCTCCTCTCCACCCTGTTCATCAACAATACTCTTGCCGATTTCCCAATATGCCTCAACCATCGCAAAGTTAACGGCGGTATAGGCCTTGTCGCGAGCGGCGTTGAGAATCGAGGAAACCTGCTTGTAAAAACCTTCGGGCACGATTGCCGATTCTCCACGGTTTACCAGTTCGCCCATCACTGTCGCCCCACTTTCCTCTTGTGGAATGCATCTTTATCGCATTTAGTTTAAAGCCTCGCGCGGACACGAATTGCTGTGCTGTCTGACATCTTCGCATGGGGCCTTGAGGTGGTTAAAATGTGGCCATAGAGACAGTTTTAACGAACCCCATGGGGGTGACGCGCATGGACAACAACACCTTGCTGTTCCAGGACAAAGGTTCGGGCGGGTTTAAAGACGTCAGGATCTACCCCAACCGCATCGAGGTGCTCAAGAAGGGCACTTTCGGCGGCAAGCATATCGAGATTGTCTACCTTAAGGACATCACGGGCGTTAACAGGATCAAGGGCCGCAATGTTTTTCTGCGCAACAGGTTGTTGACTGCCTGTGTCTTTTGCCTGAGCAGCCGCTCCCGGGCTCAGGAATTCGTCAACGTGCTCAATATGGTGATGTGACCGGGCGCTTTCGAACACAAAAAGCCGGGATGCAAGGAGTCACACCTTGCATCCCGGCTGAGCTAAAACGGCGCTGCTGCATGCCGTTGGAGCTTTAGCGCTTGATCTCGATATCGTCGAGCTTAACGTCCATGGCCTCGGTTTTTGCCTCGGCGATGTCATCGGCAAATTCCAGAGACTTCATCATGGTTTCGACGGCGTCCTTGTGCTCCTCGACATTGTCGATGCGCACGTAGACGCTGCCGCCGCCTGCTTCGGTGAAGTACTCAGTCGTCACGCCGCCCGAGTGTGTATAGGAAGCGTTGCGCCAAGTCTTGCCGTTGTACTTGACGGGGTCATTCTCGGTCCACTCAAAGTTGGCCTTCCATTTGGCCTCGTAGTCGAACAGCTCGTCGGCGTTCTTGTCGGAGTCGAAGACAGGGATGAAGCGATCGCTGGCGTGCTCGCTCTCGGTGAACTTAAACTGGGCCCTATCGGCGGTGTCGCCTGCGACGTCCGTGATTTCGACGCCCTCGGGCACCTCGACCTTAAACCAAATGAAGTCGGTCCTCATATCCACGGCTGGCTTTTCTGCTCCGCCGCCACCGCCACTGCCAGCAGCGCCACCGCTTCCGCCGCAACCCACCAGGCAACCGCGGCAAAAAGACTCATGCAGAGGGTGAGAATCGCAAAGGCCTTCTTTTTCATGGTCGTGTCCTCCTCGATCTGTAACCGCCCATGGATTACCTGTCTTTACTGTACGCGCGAGCGGCTCGTTCGGGTGGGCCATGTGTCCCATTCTGGGGGCAGGATTTGCGCCGACAAGTGGCAATATACGCGGGCACAAAAGAGGGGAGGGCCGATGTCGTCGGCCCTCCCCGGGTTGGGCGCCCGTTGTTTTAATGGAGCGCATGTGCGCGGGTGCGCATAGGCACGTGCGGGTGCCCCGTTACTTGATCTCGATGCTCGAAATCTCGACTTCGCGTGCCTCGTCAACTGCTTTCTTCATGTCGTCGGGGAACTCGATGGAGTTGAGGAGTGTCTCGGCTTCTTTCTTGTGCTGGTCGAAGTTCGAGATGAGGACGTAGGCGCTTCCCGGCTCAACGTCGGTAAAAAGCATGGTTGAGATGCCGCTGTTGTCCTCGTATGTTCCGACGAGCCACGTCCTGCCGTTATACTCGACGGACCCGCCATCCTTCCACTGGAACGTATCCCCCTTCTTTTCCGCCTGGTCGGCGTGGGATTCCTCGGCCGTCAGCGCTTTTTTCCAAACGGGGATAAAGCGATCGGCCGAGGCGTTCTCGTCTTCGGGGAAGGTGAGCTGAACCCTGTCGGCATTCTTGCCGGCGGAGTCGCTTACGCCGACGCCTCGGGCATCTCGACCTTAAACCAGATAAAGTCGGTCTTCTTGGCGACGGGGACCTTTTCCTTGCTCTCGCTCTTGGAGGCGCTGCCGCCGCCCGATGCGCTCCCGTCGCAGCCGACAAGGGCAAACACGGCAAAGAGGGCGATGCAAAGGGAAAGGATCGATAGGGTCTTTTTCTTCATGGTGGCGTCCTCCTTGTCTGCCAGGGACATCGTGTGCCGCGGATCGCTGGGGCGGCGGTTACGCATGCACATGATGCCTTTGTTTGCTGTGCGGTTATTCCTCCATTCGTCGTCCGGTGTCGTGGCGAGCGTTGCCCCAACATAGGGCTCCTTACCTATATGTATGCCCCAGTTGCCGCTGCCCGGGAGTCTCGAAACGTGGGCCATGTGTCCCATGTTTGTGTCGCTGCCGCCTATCGTGTGCCATAGAAATCCGCGATGGCCAGGTGCGCTGACGCTCATGTGCTTATGGGCTAGACTTAGCACCATTATGTGATCGATGCGGTCGGTCGGCGGTTGCCGCTCGACCGATGTATATGACTTGAAGGTGCATGTGTATGAGCCAAGAGATGATGGACAAGACCTGCCGCGGGTTTGCCGAGGCGCTTGCCGCGCGCGAGCCGGTGCCCGGCGGCG
>ENA-OQIO01001035-OQIO01001035.1-human-gut-metagenome-genome-assembly--contig:-NODE-1035-length-14233-cov-3.297533_pt1 | contig 14233 bp, 21 predicted proteins | sample MGYA00242573_ERZ504737 | MGnify/ENA primary metagenome ERZ504737 (study PRJEB26092, sample SAMD00036203) | human gut metagenome | host: Homo sapiens | study: EMG produced TPA metagenomics assembly of... | reverse complement strand
ACGAAAAATAGAAGGAGGAATCAGCAATGGCACAGATTTCTAAAGAGACAAGAATTGGCGAGCTTCTCGTTACATTTCCAGAAGCAGCTCCGATTCTGATGGAAATTGGAATGCACTGCCTTGGATGCCCGGCATCTCAGATGGAATCTCTGGAAGAAGCAGCAATGGTTCATGGAATCGACAGTGACCTTCTTGTAGAGAAGATTAATGCAGCGATGGCAGCAGCAGGAAAATAATAAAAGAGGCGGAAACGTTTCATGAAAATTGAAAGCCCCTGACACCAGGAAGTCCTGATGTCAGGGGCTTTTTTTCGTTGTCAGTTATACGGTTAAAGTGCTGCCAGTTTCTGTACTGCATCCGCTGATACGATGATCTCGCAATGCTCTTCAAGAAAAGCAAGGATTGTAGAATCCGCTTTTTCAGGAGTGCTATATTCCGAAAGCATATTACATATCTTATTAAATTCATGGTCGGAAGAAGAACCAGGTGCAAGTGCAAGAATATAAGTGTGATTCTCTTTATCTTTATAAAGTGTATTCGCATTCTTATAGAATGGAGCTGCAAGGCGTGCAGCACGAATCACAGAATCTAAAGTGCTAAATGAGAAAAGACGAAGCGTAAGCTGTGGTTCAGAAACAGCTTCCTCCTGTTCCTCTTCGGGGGACGCGGAAGGAAGACCTGCCGCTGCTTCTTTTACTTTATTGAGCAGGTCAAGAAATTCATCTGCTCCCTGCAGCTTTTCAAGCACATCATTGTTCACTGTATCTGAATCGCCAAGCGGTGTAAATTTTGAAAACCGGGTATCCAGCTCTTCAGGGTCTTCGACTTTCGTTATAATCAGGACGATCGAATCCGCAGAGGAAGGAATCGCCTCGATCATGAGCGGAAGATCTTCCGCATCAAAACCGAAATCAAATGATGCCTGCTGCATCATATCCCGAAATAAAGATTTTGCTTTCTCAGTACCATAAGCCAGCTCGCTGAGCTTTAAATGGCGGGCTGCCAGATCAGCATGTGTCAACGTACAACGAATTTGATTATCATTGATTTTTTCAATTTTCATATGATCACATCCCTCTCTTCTATATAAAAGATGTTGGGGTCAAAAACCCCCAACAATGATGCTAACGGATTGTTTCGTGCTACGCACTCCCACAATCCTACCCTGACATCATATAAAATAATATGAGTATTGAATGACTTTGATCCAATAAGATACATCATTTCACTGTCTAGTATAAGCAAAAATCAAAAAGATGTAAAGAAAAAGAAGATAAGTTTATAATTCTTTCATCATCTTTTTCTGTTATCAACAAATTCACATAGCTTATCAACAAGAAACACATTGAAAAATGCTTTATTCTGCCCATATAATGGCACTTACAGAAGACAGCGGTCAGGATAACGACTCAGAAGAAAGGAGATTCGGAAAAGATTCAAATGGAGAAATTGATTTGCTGCAGGTGGTGCTGTCTTCGCAGTTCGCATAAATACTCAACAGTATGTCACAGTACTTCCAACGGGTCTTCAAAAATGCGGACATAAGGTTATCAGTATCTGCAGAGAAAGGAGAGAGTATACGCCAATGATGGACATAACTGATAAAGAGAGTTACAGAAGTTTGTACTCTGAGTTAAAGCAGTATGAAAAGAGAGGGATAGACATCCTTATGGATGGATATCAGGTAAGTCCGATGCAGATCGTGACCGCATATATGGCAAAAGAAGAAGGTGCTTATATGCGTGATTATGTGATGGATCAGAATGGAAGACTGGAATCTCTGACATTTACCGATGTAGATGAATTGAATGTAGATAAATTTGGATTGTCAGTGCTTACCCCTTGATGCCGGACAGTACAGATAGATGAGCAGTCAGAGAAAAGAAAGGTCAGAAAAGGACGCATCAATGTGCGGAAAGTATATTCAGAAAAAGTCTGATATGTTATAATGATTGCGGATAGGAGGTGCCGCATGAACGAAAGAAAAAGGCATAGAAGAAAAGGCAGAAGAAGACGGAGAAGATCACCGGGGATCGCCTTGATCATTTCCATCGTACTTGTCATTATCATAGCAGTAGCAGGAATTTTTGTTGTCTGGAAGAGATATGGTCCATCGAATGAAAGGCTGATCTGGAACAATATTATGGCCTGGACAGCAAAGATGAGATCGCAGTAGTGATTGATGATGAAGTGATACGAAGCGAAGATCTGGCACAGGATGAAGCGGAAGGATTAAAAGTAATTCCGGCAAAGGTCTATGACAGTGAATATTATATTGAAGCTTCTGTTGTAAGAGATAAGATTAATGAGCGTTTTTATTGGGATTCAAATGAACAGATTCTTTTATATACACTGCCGTCAGGGAATGTTTCTGTCGTGGCAGATACGAATGAATATACTGAGGTCAATGAACAGAAAAGTGTAGATTATACCATTCTGAAAATGGAGGGCGACAAAGTTTATATTGCACTTCCATTTATACAGACGTATACCAATATGGAGTACAAAGTATATCAGGATCCGAACAGGATCGTGATCACAGCAGACTGGGGTGAAAAAGAGACTGCAGTTGTAAAAGGTGATACACAGATCCGTTATCAGGGCGGAGTGAAAAGTCCTGTTCTCACCGATGTAAAAAAGAACGACAAGGTTACAGTTCTGGAAGATGAGGATGACTGGCAGAAAGTAGCTACAGCAGATGGATTTATCGGTTATCTGAAAAGCAGTAAGCTGAAAGACCAGAAGAAAGAAAAAACTTCCAGAGATTTTGCGGAGCCGGAATATACAAGTATTTCAAAAGATTATAAGATCAATATGGCATGGCATAATGTTACGAATGTCAGTGCCAACCAGAGCATTCAGAGTATGCTCGCTACTACAAAAGGACTGACTACGATTGCACCGACCTGGTTCAGTCTTGCAGATACTGAAGGAAATATCACATCCATTGCAGACACAGACTATGTTCAGTATGCAAAGCAGGCAGGACTGGAAGTGTGGGCGGTACTCCGGGATTTCCATGGAGGTATTAATTCATATGATGAGACTTATGAAGTATTAAGTTACAGTTCAAAAAGAGCAAAAGTGATCGATCAGGTGATCGCGGCTGCATTGCAGAGTCAGGTAGATGGAATCAACCTGGATTTTGAACTGATCTCGTCGAAGTGTGGAGTGCATTATATTCAGTTTGTGAGAGAGCTGTCAGTAAAGTGCAGAGAGAACAACCTGGTATTATCAGTAGACAACTATGTTCCGAAGCCCTACAATACGCAGTACGATCTGAAAGAGCAGGCAGCGGTAGCGGATTATGTGTTCATCATGGCATATGATGAGCATACAGACGGCTCTAATGAAGCCGGATCTGTTGCATCTATCAGTTACCTGGAAAACGGTGTGACAGATGCACTGAAGCTTGTCCCGAAAGAAAAGCTGGTTGCTGCAATCCCGTTTTTTACAAGACTTTGGAAAGAAACTCCAAAGACGGAAGAAGAGTTGGCTGCAGAAGCAGGAACAGAGGCAGCAGATTATCCGAACAGTGTAAGCAGTCAGGCACTTGGTATGGATGAAGCTGCACAGGCGGTTCAGAATGCAGGTGTGACAGCACAATGGGATGATGAGACGAAGCAGAATTATGCAAAGTGGGAAGCAGATGGAAGTACCTACAGGATCTGGCTGGAAGATATGCAGTCATTGGAAGAAAAGATGACAGTAATCCGACAGAACGAACTGGCAGGAGTTGCAGAGTGGAGTCTTGGAAGAGAAAATAGCGGCGTATGGGATCTGATTCTCCAATATTTGAATTAAATAAAGATGATTTTGAAAAAATATCCTTTTCAGACATATACTACAATATAAGTCTGAGGAGGATATTTATTTTGCTTAAAAAAATGCGAAAAAAAGCAGGAGCATTACTTGTAATGATTTGCCTTGGCGTGATCATTTTACTGTGTTGGGAGGCGGGAGAGCATCTGAAAGATAAGATTCTCAGAAGTCTTGAAACTGCAGCAGAAGCTCGTACAGGAAAGCAGACAGTAGTCCTTGACAGCGGGCATGGAGGAAGTGATTCCGGGAAAGTCGGGATCAATGGGGCGAAAGAAAAGGAGATTAATCTGCTGATTGCAAAAGAGATCAGAAGATTGCTTGAAAAAGAAAAGATTGAAGTAATTATGGTCCGGGAAAAAGATGAGGAGCTTGGAAAGAGTAAAGTAGAAGATTTGAAATACAGAGTTTCGCTGATGAATGAAAAAAAGCCGTCACTGGCAGTCAGCATTCATCAGAACAGTTATCATGAAGAAAATGTTTTTGGAGCACAGGTTTTTTATTATAAGACTTCAACCGAAGGAAAAAAGGCGGCTGCGGTCATTCAGGAAGCACTTCAGGAAGTGAATCCTGAAAATACGAAAAAAATTAAAGCAAATGATACATACTATCTTTTAAAGAAGACCGAAGTTCCGACGGTGATCGTAGAATGTGGCTTTTTAAGTAATTATGCAGAGGCGGAAAAACTGGTATCAGAAGACTATCAGAAGAAGGTGGCAGAAGCGGTGACAAAAGGCATCCTGCAATATCTGAAAGATCAGTGATGAAAGTAATGAAGAAGGGATAAATAGTTTTTTTTTCAATAGAAAGATGTTATAATAAAATTTATGGAAACGATAATAAGAAAAATAGATAAAAATAATATTGATCCTGAAGTAATCGAAGAGGCAGGAAATATTCTGAAGAATGGCGGGCTTGTAGCATTTCCGACGGAGACAGTCTACGGACTGGGAGCGGATGCGTTGAAGGAGGAGGCAGCGAAGAAGACTTATGCTGCAAAAGGCCGTCCATCGGATAATCCGCTGATCGTGCATATTGCGGATTATGAAGATCTGAAGGCAGTTGCGGTGAATATCCCGGCGAAGACGGATGCCCTGGCAGCTCATTTCTGGCCTGGTCCACTGACGATGATCTTTGAGAAGAGTGAGATTGTACGTACGGAACGACAGGCGGACTGGATACCGTTGCAGTCAGGATGCCGAGTGATCCGGTGGCAGCGGCTGTGATCCGGGCAGCAGGTGGATTCGTATCTGCACCAAGTGCCAATACATCAGGAAGACCGAGTCCCACAACAGCACAGCACGTCAGTGAAGATCTGGACGGAAAGATCGATATGATTCTTGACAGCGGAAGTGTGGATATCGGTCTGGAATCAACGATTCTTGATATGACTGTAGAACCGCCGATGATCCTGCGTCCGGGGGCAATCACTGCGGATATGTTTGAAGAAGTGATCGGCCCGGTCAGTGTGGATGAGACAATCCTTGGAAGTGAGAGCAACAAAGCTCCGAAAGCACCGGGGATGAAATATCGTCATTATGCTCCGAAGGCAAAGCTGATCATTGCCGAGGGGGACATCCGGGAGGAGGTTCTTGCAATCCGTCAGCTTGCATATGCCGCACATCGCAAAGGCGAGCGGGTTGGAATTATTGCAACCGGGGAGACACTTCCATTTTATAAGTATGGAATTGTAAAGAATATCGGGACCCGAGAGAATGAGAAGACCATTGCAAGGAATCTGTACCGGGTTCTGAGAGAATTTGATGACGAAGAGGTTGACATTATCTACAGTGAATCCTTTGCCATGCAGGGGATTGGAAGTGCGATCATGAACCGTCTGGAAAAGGCAGCGGGACATTTAAGAATCAGTGCCTCTGCAGTAGTAAAGCAGCAGAGATACCGGAGAGTTATTTTCGTAAGTAATACAGATTCTTATATCGGACCGATGGCAGCGGAGCTTTTGAGGAATAAAGAGCTGGAACAGGAGTATGTGGTTGATTGCAGCGGACTTGTGGTTTTGTTCCCTGAACCGGTGAATCCAAAGGCAGAAGCAATCATGAAGAGTGCAGGCATGACGCTGGAAGGTCATGTGGCGAAGCAGTTTGACAGTGAGAGTCTGCAGCCGGATACACTGATTCTGACAGTAGATGAGAGTACAAAGAAAAAGATGATTTCAGAGTATGAAAATACAGAGAACGTATATACGTTAAGTGAATTTGCAGGAGAGGGAGAAGAGATTCCAGATCCTTATGGAAAGCCGCTTACTGCATACGGTGAGTGCTTTGAAGTCCTGAAGAGACTCATAGATCAATTAGAAGAAAAATTAAATTCATTTGCAAAAGGAGAAGAATAATGGCAAAAGTACATGTAATGGATCACCCGTTGATCGCACACAAAATCAGCTATATCCGCAGCGAGGAAGTTGGAACAAAAGAATTTCGCGAGATGATCGGAGAGATTGCACAGTTGATGTGTTATGAGGCAACCAGAGATCTGAAGCTTGAAGATGTTCAGATCAAGACCCCGATCTGTGAGATGACAGGAAAGTCTCTTGCAGGAAAGAAACTGGCGATCGTGCCGATCCTTCGTGCAGGACTTGGAATGGTTGACGGATTCCTGACACTGATTCCGGCAGCAAAGGTAGGTCATATCGGACTTTATCGTGATCCGGAGACACTTGAACCGGTAGAGTATTACTGCAAATTACCGGCAGACTGTGAAGAGAGGGAAGTTTTCGTAGTAGATCCGATGCTTGCAACAGGCGGTTCCAGTGTGGCAGCGATTCAGATGCTGAAAGATAAAGGCGTAAAGCATATCCGTTTTGTATGCATTATCGCAGCACCGGAAGGTGTTGAGCGTATGAAAAAGAGCATCCTGATGTAGATCTCTATATCGGTTCTCTGGATGAGAAACTGAACGATCATGGTTATATCGTACCGGGACTTGGTGATGCCGGAGACCGTATCTTCGGTACAAAATAAGAGGACAGACGAAGGAGCTGATGCAGATGTCTGATAAGAGAACAGATTATTTATCATGGGATGAATATTTTATGGGTGTTGCGATGCTTTCGGGAATGCGTTCAAAAGATCCGAATACGCAGGTGGGATGCTGTATTGTCAGTCAGGATAATAAGATTTTGTCCATGGGCTACAACGGACTGCCGATCGGCTGTTCAGATGACGAGTTCCCATGGGCGAGAGAAGGAGAAGATCCGCTGGATACAAAGTATGTTTATACGACGCACAGCGAGCTGAATGCAATTTTGAACTACAGTGGCGGCAGTCTTGCGGGAGCGAAACTTTACGTGTCTCTTTTCCCGTGCAACGAATGTGCAAAAGCTATCATACAGTCAGGGATCAAAGAGGTGATCTATGACTGTGATAAGTACGCACATACTCCGGCGGTTATGGCATCAAAAAGAATGATGGATGCAGCAGGGGTCAGATACCATCAGTATCATCGCACGAACAGAAAGATTGAGATTGAATTGTAAATGATGCAGGTACGCTTCCGGGCGTACCTGTTTCGTAAAAAGGAGACAATATGATTCGGACAGTACAGTTATCAGAAATTACAGAAAATATCAAAGAAATGTGCATTGAAGCAAATCATTTTCTGTCACCGGATATGGCAGAAGCAATGAAGCAGGCACAGCAGAACGAAAAGTCACCGCTTGGAAAGCAGATCCTTGGACAGCTTCAGGAAAATCTTGAGATAGCCGCACAGGATATGATCCCGATCTGTCAGGATACAGGAATGGCAGTTGTCTTTCTGGAGATCGGACAGGAGGTACACTTTGAAGGCGGCAGCCTGGAAGAAGCAGTAAATGAAGGTGTACGGCAGGGATATGTGGAAGGATATCTCCGTAAATCCGTTGTAGGGGATCCATTGATCCGCGAAAACACAAAAGATAATACTCCTGCGGTTCTTCATATCAGGATCGTGGAAGGTGACCGGGTGAAGATCAAGGTTGCACCGAAAGGTTCGGCAGTGAAAATATGAGCCGTGTATTTATGCTGAAGCCGGCAGAGGGAATCGAAGGCGTGAAAGATGCAGTTCTGACGGCGGTGAAAGATGCAGGACCGAATGCCTGTCCGCCGATGGTAGTCGGTGTTGGGATCGGAGGCACATTTGAAAAATGTGCATTGATGGCAAAAGAAGCACTGACAAGAGAGGCAGGAAGTCATTCGGAGATACCTTATGTGAAAGATCTGGAGGAAGAGCTGCTTGAAAAGATCAACGGTCTTGGAATCGGACCGGGAGGTCTTGGCGGCACAACGACAGCAATGGCAGTGAATATCAATACTTATCCGACTCATATTGCAGGACTTCCTGTTGCGGTAAATATATGCTGCCATGTCAATCGTCATGCAATAAGAACAATATAATTCCACGAGCTTTCATCGTGGACAGAGTGATGAAAAGAGGAAGATTTTATGGACAGGCATATTACAGCACCGATCAATAAAGAAACTGCAAGATCATTACATGCAGGAGACTATGTATATATAACAGGGACGATGTATACCGCGAGAGATGCGGCACATAAAAGAATGTATGAGATTCTTCAGAAGGGTGGAGAACTGCCGGTTGACTGGAAGGATCAAAGTGATCTATTATATGGGACCATCCCCGGCAAGAGAGGGCAGACCGATCGGATCAGCAGGTCCGACAACAGCAAGCAGAATGGATAAATACGCACCGCAGCTGCTGGATCTTGGACTGGGAGCAATGGTTGGAAAAGGCAAAAGAAGCCAGGCTGTTATCGATGCGATCGTGAGAAATGGTTCAGTATATTTTGCGGCGGTAGGAGGAGCAGGAGCTCTTCTTTCCAAATGTATTACTTCCGCAGAGGTGGTCGCTTATGACGATCTTGGAACAGAGGCAATCAGAAAGCTCACAGTAGAAAACTTTCCGGCGATTGTTGTGATCGACAGTGAGGGAAATAATCTGTATGAAACTGCGATCAAAGAATACAGAAAAGTGGAGGAATAAGATTCATGAAGAGAATCCTTTTGATGGTATTCAGAAATCTCTGGTTTGTTCCATGGGCATGGTGTAAGCTGTGCTATCGGGCGTCTCATACAGATAAATATACAGAAGAAGAACAATATTCATTTATCCGGTGGGTAGATCTGCATGCAAATAAAGGCGGAAATGTAAAAATAGATGTGCATGGAAGTGAAAATATACCGGCAGAGAATGGTTTTATGTTTTTCCCAAACCATCAGGGTCTGTATGATGTGTTGGCGATGATAGAAGCGTGTCCACGGCCATTTTCAGTCGTGGCTAAAAAAGAAGTGGGAAATATTCCATTTTTAAAGCAGGTCTTTTCGTGTCTTAAGGCATTCCTGCTGGACAGAGAAGATGTGCGTCAGGCGATGAAAGTGATCATAGATGTATCGAAAGAAGTTGAAAAAGGAAGAAACTACCTGATTTTCCCGGAAGGTACACGTTCTAAAAATGGAAATAAGATCGGTACATTTAAAGGTGGAAGTTTTAAAGCTGCAACAAAGGCAAAATGCCCGATCGTTCCGGTGGCACTGATTAATTCTTTCGTGCCATTTGACCGGAATACGATCCGCCCTGTAACAGTACAGGTACATTTCCTTAAGCCGTTGGAATATGAAGATTACAAAGAGATGAAGACAACCGAGATTGCGGCACTGGTAGAAAAGCAGATCCAGGAAACGATCGATGCGAATGTAGGAGAATAAATAGAATCAGAATCATTTAACTCCCAATTTTAATAATATCCTGTCCAGCTCTCTTCGTCATCGTCGACATCAACAGAATTGTCCGGGATCGTATCGGTACCATCGGAAATGCCCGGGATTGTAGTATCATTGTCGGCCTTGTTGCCGGAAGTACTGTTGGATGCATTTCCGCTATTACCGGAATTGTTGCTTGAATTATTGGAAGAACTGTTATTTCCTTTGCTCTTGCTACCTGATTTGCTGCCGGAGGCTGAAGACTGTCCATCCTTGTTGGAATCATCGTTCTTTCCGTCGGTCAGGTCAAGATCCGGCAAGGAATTATCGGAATCTTTTGAATCACTCTTTTTCTTATCAGATTTTTTATCTTTAGAAGTGGATTCAGTCTTCTTATCGGATGTTCCTGAAGTAATGCGAATGGCTGCAAATGCGGCTATTGCCAGAACACAAACGGCGATCACCGATATAATGATCAGTTGCTTTTTCTTTTTGGGATTCATTTTTTTTCGTCTTCTCGATCTGCTCATGGGATACTCCTTATTTTTTAAAAATTTTACTGGTGCAATCGTAGTAGAGGACGTTCTTTTTTCTTTCAATGACAGTCTGAGAGTTTTTATAAAGTTCAGCTTGAAAAAAATCATTTTCCTTGGCAATCACTTCAAGTTTCATAAAGGAAAGCCCTCCATACCTTACTATAACACAAATAGCCACATAAAAATAAGAAAAATTTGACAAAAAAATACAGGTAAACGGATCGAAAAATGTCAGGAAAAATAGTACTATAAAATAGTATAGTTATAATTTAGGCATAATGCATTCGGAATGTGTTGTGATTGTTGCTTATAAAAAGGAAATAAAAAGAGAAAAGCAGGAGGGATTATGAGTGCAAGAAGAAAGCAGTTAATAGCTTTATCCGTGGTACTCGTCTGCGTCATCGGAATGGCTGCATATGGAATTGTGCGGGTATCGAATAAGACTGCCGATAAGGAAAATGGCTTCGATGTTGCTATGACAGATACGACTGACAAGTCAGAGGATGGATCAAAAGATTCGGATAAGACAGAGAAAAAGGAAAAGACGGATCAGAAGAGTGATGCGAAAAAGGACGATTCCGTTAAAGAAGAGGATAAAAAGGAAGAGACTCTGCCTACATTGGATCTGACAAAGAATGAGGCAAAGAAATCCACCGGAAGAAGAGCAGTAGCTCATCAGCAAGTTCTTCATCTTCTGGGAATGCAGGAAATACTACAGCCAATGGTTCTAACAGTACATGGAAACCGGGAAACAGTTCCAATACCGGTTCTAACACTGGAAATAATGGATTAAATAGCAGTTCAAAGCCGGAAAATAATGGATCAAATAACGGCTCTAATTCAGGTAATAACGGCTCAAATAATGGTAATAATGGTTCCAATACCGGTGGAAATACAAATCCGGGAACCGGTAATCCGGATAATGATGTGAATCTGCCGGAGACAAAGCCATCAGAACCGACAACTCCGACAGAGCCAACCGGACCAGATGAAAATGGTGAATATTGGACAGGATATTATTAAAAAAGAGTTCAGAATAAAAAGATAATTGATTGCTGCGGGAGGGACGAAGATGAAGATAAAAAAGGGATTTGTATTGCGGGATGTCGCAGGCAGATCCGTTGTAGTTGCTACAGGGGCAGCCGCCAAAAAATTTCGTGGCATGATTATGCTGAATGATACCGGCAAAGAAATTTGGATAAGATTGCAGAAAGGCATGGATCAGGAAGAGATTATCCGCAGCATGGTTGAAGATTATGAAGTCAGTGAGGAAAAGGTCACAGCAGATGTTCAGAGTTTAATCGGACAGATGCAGGAAAATGGTTTTTTAGAAGAATAAATAGATGTCGGGGTCAAAAGCCCCCGACTTTGATGCTCATATCGGGGCGGGTCCTAAGGTCTTTCACCCACCTATGAGCAAGCTCATGTGGGCTTAGACCTTTTGACCCTGGCATCATAAATACAATACAGTATAATGTGAACTTCCGGAAATTTTACATATAAGGAGGAAAAGAAAGGAATGAACAAAAAGAGGTTACAGAGATTGGGTGTGGTGTGCATGGCAGCAGCATGGTACTCACGACAGTAAGTTTCCCAAGAGCAGCGAAAGCTGAGGAGGGAACGTTAACGCAGGCAGAAGGGGCAACGAGTACTGAACTGGAAAAAGGAAAAGTTCTGGTGCAGGTGGATCAGGATGTGCTGAAAGCAAATGCGATGTGTAACAGTGAGATGAATCCGGCGATCAGTTGGGATAGTGCCAGCAGTTACACAAAGAATATTGATGGTCAGGCAGAGTATGCATTTGACGGAGATGAAAGGCTGGGAACGAATTCGAACAAAATTGATGGTGGTATGTGGCATTCGCGTTATACAGATACTAATACCGCAAAAATAGCAGGTACATCTACCGATTATAGTGCTGTCACTCGCGGAAATGAAGAAACCATCAACGATTCGAACAGACCTTGGATTGGTTCTGGATTTGGTCGGAAAATTATGCTGAAAAAAGTAACATATATGGGGAGATATACGGACAATAATGTAAGTAATAATATTGCAGATTATGTCCTGTATTATGCGAATATGGATAATCCGAATCAAGAACCAGGAGCAGATGACTGGCAGATTGCAAAAGAGGGAACTTTAGCAGCTACTTCTGCAGCATCAGATATCGTGTTGGATACTGCTAAAGAGGCTACTCATTTTAAGCTGGTGGGAAAGACTGCATATAACAGCAATGGTAGTAAGGTAGGCAATACGCAGCTTGTATGTGCGAGAGAGATTAAGGTTTATGAATTAAAAGATATAGATATTAACCTTACTGCTCCAACAAGTGCAGATGGAACAAATGCAGATGCAACAACTTCAGAGACGGGTACAGTAGAAAGTGCAGGGGATATATCAGAGTCTCCGGCAACGATAACCGGAGTTGTGGTAAAAAATAAAAATGAACTTGATTTAGCTCACCCTGTAACTGTTACGAGTACAACAGGAGATAAGCTTGATATTACGGGAGAAAATAATAAGGATGATTCAGTATTAATTCAATTTCAAATTAAGCTGAAAGAACTTCCTTCAGAGACTGATTCGGTTATTGTTGCTAAGGGCGATCAGTATAAGATTGCTTATAAAAGACAAACATGGAACAATCAGACGATATATAGAATTAAATTTTGGGTTACAGGTCCGGATAGTTTAGGGGATGCTCGTTGGAAGGAAGTTGGTTGCAATTTTACTGATGCAACGTACTTGAATAAATGGATTACAGTAACTGCAATGTATGATGGAACAACTGCGACAAAGCTTTGGATTAATGGAACATCTAAGAGCGATGGATGGAATTCCAATACTGCTTATGGCAACAGAAATGCAGGTGCAGCAATTGTACATAAAGAGGCAAATGTAACGATAGGTGACAGTACAATAAATGGTTATATTAAAGATTTGAAAATATATTCCGGTTTAGGTAGTAGCGTGACAGGTAATCAAACTAATTATTCAGCATTAGTATCGGCTTTATCAGATAGTGCAAATGCAACAAAAGTTTTTGATCTTTCAGCAACGCCAGCAGTGACACCTGCCTATACGCTTGCTACAACGTGGAATACAGAAACTAAGCAGGATCCTGAAACTCATTTAGACAAGAATACATATACAGAGACAGTTACAGTAAACCCTGCTACAAATGCAAGTATTGTAACAGCTCCGGAAGCTGTAACAGTCAATATCGATGAAAATACTGGAAATAATAAAGTCATTCCGGTCAGTGAGGACACTGTTCTAGAAAACGGAACGGCAAAAGTCAAATATGTATTTGAAGATATGCTGCGTGGTGGTTCTCTCAGAATGATCACGGCAAATGGTGAGACAGATTATACGAAGACAAGTATGCGTTTTGGATATGACTTCAAGTTGCCCGCAGATACAACTTTTGACAGCTGTGCATGGTATTATGGAACTACTGCCAATGATCTGAGGTTGAGCTTAACACCGGGTGCGAATACAAAGAAGATAGAAAATCCGACAGCAACGAAGCAAGGGTATATCCGTTCCAACATTGTATTTACGAATATTGCAAAAGCTAATTTTGATAGAGATATTTTTGCCAGAGTTCTGGTGAAATATACAAAAGATGGCAAGACGTATAGCAAGATGGGAGCATATGTTGATCAGAACAGCGTAAGTAGTATTGCAGAAAAAATTAAGAACAGCGGATCAGAAACTGAAACGAATTACGTGAACGAATTAACAAAGACCAAGTAAGGGAAGGAAGAGTTATGAAAAAAAGGGTATATAGTGATCCATCTATGGAGATCGTGATATTAAATGGCGAGGATATTATCTGTGCAAGCAATGCCGGAGATAATGATGCTCCCTCACCATTCTTGGATAATAGTAATAGTACAGAATCTCAGTCATTAGATTATAGTGATCCGGTAGAATAAAAACAGAGATATGCAGAGGTAATTATGAGCTGCAGCAGATTTGTCACAGGATGAATTTGCTGTAGCTTTTTTGTTTATTTCCTTTATAATGAAATGATGTCGGGGTCAAAAGCCCCCGACTTTGATGCCTACGGATTGCTCCGTGCTACGCACTCCCACAATCCTACCCAATATTCGCATATCGTGGGATTATCATCCCACTTTTATGCTCATATCGGGG
>ENA-OQIO01001034-OQIO01001034.1-human-gut-metagenome-genome-assembly--contig:-NODE-1034-length-14257-cov-8.282378_pt1 | contig 14257 bp, 12 predicted proteins | sample MGYA00242573_ERZ504737 | MGnify/ENA primary metagenome ERZ504737 (study PRJEB26092, sample SAMD00036203) | human gut metagenome | host: Homo sapiens | study: EMG produced TPA metagenomics assembly of... | reverse complement strand
TGCATTTCTGCATGTACCAACATACAGATTTACATCTCTTTTGAATTTGAAATTTTAACGAATATTCACAGACCCCGAACTAGACCCCAAATGATTGCGCTAAAACCCTAAATGATTTTGGTTACCCCGATTTTGTCGTTACAGCTTTTATTCATGTCTTAAAGCTTCAATTGGATCTAGATTTGCTGCCTTATAGCTAGGAAGTAATCCAAAAATAATTCCGATTGCCATAGAGAATAATACGGATAGTATCATGGCAGGAATACTAATGGATACAGGTGTACCATTTAGAACAGATATGAATTTAGCTAAGCCAATACCTGTTATTACACCTGCAATACCTCCAATCGAAGTAAGTACTACAGCTTCAGTCAGGAACTGGAATAGAATGGCTTTTTTTCTAGCACCAATGGCTTTTTTAAGACCAATTTCTTTCGTTCTTTCGGTTACCGTTACAAGCATGATGTTCATAACTCCAATACCACCTACAAGTAAAGAAATACCGGCAATCCAAATCAACATGGCATTTGTCGATTTAGAAAGATTTTGAATATCTTTTGCCTGCTTCAATAAGTCTTGTGCCTTATATTGAACACTTGAAGAAGAAACATTTGTATTTAAGATAGTAGCTGCTTTTTTTCCTACACTTGTCATATTGGAAGTGGCATCTACTTTCAGTAATGCGTTTTGTGGTTCATCAAACTGATAGAAGATTGGCCAAGATTCACTTGGAACATAGACTTTAGAACCCGTAGACTGATTATATGTACGGTAATCATCAATACTTTCCATTATAGGTTCAAAAGTTTCTTTATCTGCACATACGCCAACAATGGTGAATGGTGTTGAAGAAATTTCTATGGTTTTACCGATTGGATCATCTTCACCAAATAGAAGTCTTGCGCTTGTTTCATCTAAGACGGCAACTTGTCTAAATTTTTTGTTGTCTTCATCTGTAATGCCTCTTCCTTTTTTGATAGTTAATCCGGCAATAGAGAAATAATCTTGTTGGACACCCATGATGTATCCACCATCTAAAGATGTATTATTGCGGAAGATGGCTTGATAACTTTGCCTAGAACGATACAGTGTAGCACCTTCTACGTGATCCATGTTTTTTAAGGATTCAAGTGTGTCTTTTGAAACAGTTGGAACTCCATTAGGAATACCAGAATCAAAAGAGTATTCCCAATCTTCTTGATACAAAGCTACTTTTACTGTGTTATTTCCGGAACCAATTAAATTCTTTTCAATCTGATCATTTGTTCCTTTAATTGTAGAAACAATCGCAATGATAGAGGCAATCCCAATAATGATTCCTAGCATTGTAAGGAATGATCGCATTTTATGCGCAAAAATACCTCGAAATGATAATCTTATGTTTTCAATCATGATGCAGCCTCCGAAGATTTTTGCGTCTTAACGCCTTCTTTTGCGTTTTTACTATACGCAAACGCAATATAATCTGTGTCTGAAAGTCCATCTTTGATTTCCATTGTATCGCCCCATACGATTTTTCCAACGGTCACATACTGCTTTTTCAATTTGCCATGAACATCTTTTAGCACATAGTACTTATTTCCTTCTTGTTTGACATAAGCCTTAGAAAGCCAAATCGAACTCGTAGTGTCACTGGCCGAATTGAATGTTAATTCTAAATATTCGCCAGCTTGTATTTTCGATGCATCTTTGGCATAAGCTTCAAAATCATAATAGCTCACATTTGGATTACCTGAACCATTATAGTTACTATTTGAAGAAGGTAAAGTATCAATACTTTGGATTTTGGCATCAAACGTTTCTCCACTTGTCCAACAATAGGCAGAAATAGTATCTCCAACTTTAATTTGATTTAACATTAATTCGCTAATGCTTCCTTTAATATAGGTTCCTTGTCCACCGGCCACTTCTAAGAATACGTTTCCATCTTGTAAAGGATCCGATGTTTTTTTGACATTACGAACAACGCCACTTCGTTTTGCACGAATAACACCATCATTTAATAAAGCTTTGTTTTCACTTAAAGAAAGCTGAGCCTTTCTTAAATCTAAATCTAAAGTTTTCAGTTCCTGTTTCTTATCACGGATTGCTTTCGCAAGTTCAATTTCTGTATAACCCGATGAGAGATCTTGACTTGGCTTTTGTTCTACTTCCACATATTTCTGTTCTTCCTTTGTGTGTGAAATCACCGAATACATATCGCCTTCATTCATGGATTGTTTAGTGGTAAACTTGTCGCAACGAACGAGCCATGAAGAATCAATTTCTCCATCATTTGTATACACATCGAATCGTAAGTATTGGCTTAGATTCGCATTATCTAAAAATAGCTTTCCATACACAAACCCTTGATTTTCACTTAACTTAAATACATACGGATTCTGTTTAGTTCCAGCTAAAAAGATTTCTTTATTTGGGATTTGTTGTTTATCACTATAATACTCTACAACATCTTTAGAATCATACGCATTTGTTGAACCATCTGTATATGTATATTCAATCCAATACCAACAAGTATTGTTAGATTCTTTCGTTTCTCTTTCTTCTTTCCATGCATTTACATCTTCTTTAGGCCCTTTTTCAGGTGCTTCACTTTCTGTATTTGTATAATAAATCTTATAGTCTGTAAAATTCTTTTCGGCTTGCGATAAAGAAAGAATATAAGGATAAAAACCATTTCCATCTTTTGCGGGAACACCAGGCAATGGTGCAGGTGTAGGATCTTGAATTTCTGATTCTTCAACAACATCTGGAATAGGCGTTGTATTTAATAATTTCTTTAATTCATGCTCGGCAAGTGTAATTGCATTTTGAGCTTTTTCTACATCCAACTGACTTGTATCTACTGCACTTTGAAGTGTAGTTAGGTCATATGACAATAAAGGATCACCTGCATTGACCTGTTGACCTTCTTGTACAAATACTTGTGTGATTGTTTTAGAAGAATCATATAATACGGATTGCGTATCACTATTAGATACAAGACCTGTTGAAGTGGATGGATTATCCCAATACCCTGTATTCAATGTGGACACAGAGTTTACATCGATTTTGTTTGTTGAATTCAAATAAAACTTAATTCCAACTAAGGTAAATGCACATACAGAAGTAATAATAATTCCTTTTTTTATAGAAGGCTTCATAGAACACCTCCTTGTTTATTTTCAATGATTTCTCCATCAATGATATGAAGGATTTTTTTTGCATGACTTGCCACATTGGCATCATGCGTAATCATAATGATTGTTACACCTTCATCATTTAAGGATTTAAATAATTCCATAACTTGTTTTCCACTTGCTTGATCAAGTGCTCCTGTAGGTTCATCGGCAAGTAGGATTTTTGGATTATTAATGATGGCACGGGCGATCGCAACACGCTGTTTTTGTCCACCAGATAATTGGCTTGGCTTAAATGAAATACGATCTTGTAAACCTACTTTATTTAATACATCTATAGCTCTTTGATTTCTTTTCTCTTTATCAATACCTGCATAAATCAAAGGTAAAGCTACATTTTCTTGGGCAGTTTCCAAACTTAGAAGATTGAAGTTTTGGAATACAAAGCCAATCTTATTTAAGCGAAGATCACTTAATGCATCATCATTCATTTCAGAAATGTCTTCATCTTCAAATAGATACGTACCCAAACTTGCTCGATCTAAACATCCAATGATATTCATAAGTGTTGTTTTACCTGAGCCGCTAGGTCCCATAATCGCAATATAGTCACCTTGTACAACTTCAAGACTGACATCCTTTAATACAGGAACAATCATAGGTTCTTTGCCGTAGTTCTTATAAATATTTTGTATATTAAGAAGCATTGGCATCACCATCCGTTTCCGTCTGATATTCTGTAGTTGTCTTCATTCCTTCTGAATAAGAATCATCGGCCACGCGATATAGTCATCAACGCTGAGTCCTGATTTGATTTTTGTGGTATAGGTTTCTTCATCTGTTTTACCAAGTTCTACTTTTCTTTTCTTTAATTTACCTTTTTCAGATACCCATACATATGAATTTCCATTGTCATCCGAAACAATAAAACTTGCATCTAGCCAGATACCTTTTTTCTTTGTAGATTGGCCATTATCCGCTTCAATATATACGTGTTGTCCAAGCATTAAACCTTTGTTGTTGTCTAAAGAGACATAGAAAGGATATTTGGATGCAGATTCACTTGAATCCGCTCCATAAAAGTTATTGTTCGAATTCGATTGAGGATCTGTTTCTACTTTTGTGACAGTCCCCTTATAGATTTGATCTTCATTTACACGACTTCTGACAATGACACTTGTTCCTTCAGAAATGGTGCCCATTTCACTAATAGAGCCTTTCACTCTAAAATCTGTAGTTTGCGTAATGGATACTAATGGTTTTTGGTTTCCACTCTCATCCGTTCCACCATCTTTATTTACTTCTTTAATAATTCCATCAATAGTGGAGAGGACAGTAGAATTTTCAATTTGTTTATTCAACTGATCGATTTCAGTCTGTGTAGCTTTGATTGTGTTTTGAGCTTGACGAATCGCGAAACTTGCATCATTGATTCGTGCCTGAATCTCTACTTTATCTCCACCTTTATTTAGTTCGGCCTTATAATCGGCAATGGTATTATTCTGCGCTTGGATTTCATTGTTTTGAGCTTCAATATCCAATTTCTTTTGGGCGATGGAATTGGATGCTTCTGTCGTATCATAAGAAAATAATTTATCTCCTTTACTTACTTTTTGCCCTGCTTCTACATACATGTCTGTAATGGATTTGTTTCCATCTTGATTAATATCAACTGTTTCTGAGGATTCTACAACACCTGAATAACGATTTTCCGTATAGGAAGATCCGATGATTGTTGAAACTTTTTGAACATAGATGTTTTGATTGTTTGATTCCTTTGGAAACAAGAAATAAATACCGATAACGGCAATCAAAATGCATGCTGAGATTAAAATTATAATTTTAGTCTTTTTTTTCATAGTATTCTCCTGAAATTTAGTGTTATATGTTTAGTATATCAAATACTGGTATAGAAAAATCCTTAAAAATACTTAAATTATGATATACTGTAAAGGTTGTTAAAAAGAGAGGGATATTAACAAATGAATTCACTAAAACCGATGTTACTTTCATCACTTAAAAGCTATGATAAGTCTCAGTTTTTCAAAGATGTAACGGCTGGAATTATTGTAGCTATTATCGCATTACCATTATCAATCGCATTAGCACTTGCTTCAGGTGTGGGACCGGAAGCCGGAATCTTTACTGCAATCGTAGCTGGTTTTGTCATTTCAGCACTAGGCGGAAGCAGTGTACAAATTGCAGGACCGACTGCTGCATTTGCGACGATTGTTGCTGGAATTGTAGCGCATGATGGAATGGATGGCCTTATCGTTGCCACGATTCTTGCGGGTATTTTTTTGATTTTGATGGGTCTATGTCATTTTGGAAGTCTAATCAAGTTTATTCCATTTACCATTACGACAGGTTTTACTTCTGGTATTGCCGTTACGATTGTGATAGGACAATTAAAAGATTTCTTTGGATTAACCTATCCAACGGGAGTAAAGCCTATTGAGACGGTTGAAAAGTTTGAGGCTGTAATCCATCATTTTTCTACAATGAATATGGATGCCGTGATTGTAGGTGTGGTATCTTTGGCTATCTTGATTATTGCTCCATATATCTTTAAAAGAATTCCAGGTTCACTTTTAGCCGTTATTGCAGGAATTTTGATGGTTCAATTCTTGTCTTTAAAGGTAAATACAATCGGAAATCTGTATACAATCAGTAATGCATTACCATCTTTACATTTTCCGAGCTTATCATTAAACATGATTCAAAATGCACTACCGAATGCATTAACTATAGCTGTATTAGCGGCCATTGAATCATTGCTTTCTTGTGTGGTTGCCGATGGTATGATCAATGGAAACATCGTTCGGATATGGAACTTGTTGCGCAGGGTGCTGGAAATATTGCGTCAGCTTTATTTGGAGGAATTCCTGCTACGGGTGCTATCGCAAGAACGGCTGCCAATATTAAAAATGGAGGAAAAACACCAATTGCCGGTATGGTGCACTCCATCATATTGGTCATTGTATTAGTTGTTTTAATGCCATATGCCGGAATGATTCCGATGCCTACCATTGCGGCTATTCTATTTATTGTCGCATACAATATGTGCCAATGGCGTACCTTTGTGAACTTAGTTAAAACAGCACCTAAGAGTGATATTATTGTTTTAGTCACTTCATTTGTGCTAACTGTAATCTTTGATTTGGTTGTAGCCATTGAAGTAGGTATGGTACTTGCTTGTTTATTATTCATTAAACGTATGAGTGAAGAAACAAAAGTCAATGGCTGGACATATGTAGATGAGGATACACCCGATGTTGATGAACACCTTCAAAAGCTTCCTCTTCAGATTCGTGTCTATGAGATTTCAGGACCCTTGTTTTTTGGAGCAGCTAGTGTAATTGAAGAAATTGTAGTCAAAGATTTTACAACACGTCTAGTTCTTCGTATGCGCAGTGTTCCTGCATTAGATAGTACGGCACTAAACGCATTAAAGGATTTAGTTCAAGTTTGTGAATCTAAAGGAATCACAATTGTGTTTTCACATGTGAATGATCAACCGATGAAGGTCATGGAAAAGGCAGGCTTTATTGAGCTTGTTGGAGAAGAAAACTTCCAGCCAAGTATCAGTGCTGCACTAGATCGTGCTGAAGAAATTATTCATAAATAAACAAAAAACGCGTTTGCGTTTTTTTAATTTGTTTCAAATAATTTCATCGTTTCGGATACAAATTCATTATCATTGATCTTTTGCTCAATATTCTTGTTGAGTGGACAATGTTCTCGTGTAATTGTATAGCTGCTTCCACTAAAATTAAATGTGATGTATTCAAGATTATCAATCAATTTGAATAGAGATACAGAATTGTAAACTAGAGCTTTATTTATATATAAGTTTTCGTTGTTGTACCAATCTGTACAATTATAGTTTATTGTAAGTCCATTGTTTTCAGAATCAATCTCAAATACATAGCCATATTCCGATAGGGGTAAGGCATTTAGGAAATGGGAAGTATTACTGTTGTCTCCAATATATTTACTTTTATATTTTTTTAGTTGTTCAAATGAACTTTTATCCACATTAAAAGGACTTGTTGGAACGGTATCAATGGTATATTGTTCCTTGTTGTCAATTAGGTAATATTCATTGGGTGTATCGGCATTGATGCGAAATACATTATAGAATGGATTTTTGTATTCAATCATCTTGTTTCCATCATTACTAAATATTGTGGTTGTAATCAGTCGATAGATGGGCGGTTGTTTAAACTGGGTTACACTGGCATAGTCGAAAATAAAGAAGATGCCTAAAAGTAAAGCAAATAGAATTATTGAAATCAATCCTTTCTTGAGTAGAGAAGTAATTTTCAATTCTCTAAATATTCCAACCACAAATAAAAACAATCCAATCATAGAATAGATGCTGCCCCAGCTGCTTTCAGAAGGGAAAACAGTAAATGCACAAAGGGATATTAAAATACCTATGCCAAAAATAAATAATGATATTTTCTTATGTTCATTCTTGATTTTCTTGTCTGTATAATCAATGGTTTGGATTAAGTTTTGTTCAGAATACTCCATAGCTTCTTCTTTAACGATTTCTTCTCCAGCTAAAAGTTCATTTAATGTGATATCTAATTCTTTACTTAAAGGTTCAAGTAAAGATAAGTCTGGCATATAATGACCATTTTCCCATCGCGAAATGGTTTTATTTGTCACACCTAATTTTTCAGCTAATTGCTCTTGTGTATATCCTTTTTTCTTGCGATTCATTGCGATAAAGGCTCCTATCTTTTTTGTGTCCATAATGGGCCTCCTTTCATCTAAAATATTACTATTTTCACTATACATTGAACATCCCACAAATGGCGAATTGGCTTATTCTTCTTGACTTTAATGGATATGTCCCATACAATAGTCGAGTACATTAAAATAGCGTTCACTCTTCACCGGATGAGTGGTTAAAGCGTCTAGAATCAAATCGTAGGTGCAGTGATTTCACTGTAAGATTTGGTCTTAGGCGCTTCTTTTTTTGGAGGTAAGTATGAATAAGACAAAAGAATTATTGGTACAAATGATGTGGGAATTAGTTGGCAGTATCTTTGTAGCCATTGGTATCTATAACTTTGCCGTACAAGCTAAGTTTCCTATGACAGGATTTTCAGGGATTTCAATTATCTTTTATCGACTATTTAATATTCCCATTGGTTTTTCAACGATTCTATTGAATATACCTGTTGCGATACTTTGTTACAAATTATTAGGAAAGAAGTTTTTTATCAGTTCCATTCGCTGTATGATTGTATCATCATTGATTATCGACTATGTGGCACCATTATTTCCAGTCTACCAAGGAGATCGATTATTAGCTGCCTATGTACGGGAGTTTTTGGTGGAATTGGCTATGCGATAATCTATACAAGAAATTCATCTACAGGAGGATCTGATTTTATCATCATGGCTGTAAAGGCATTGAAACCTCATTTATCTTTAGGAAATATTGCCTTTTTGTCGGATGTTGGCATTATTCTAGTGGGTGGTATTTTATTTAAAGATGTAGATGGAATGATTTATGGCATGATTGTAAATTTATTATTCGCGGTTGTAGTGGATAAAATGATTTATGGCTTGAATTCAGGTAAAGTTGCTTTTATTGTCACAAAACAGGGAAAAAGAATTTGTCAGGTGATTGATGAAACAAGTCAAAGGGGAAGTACGATTTTAAATGCACAAGGTGGATATAAACAAGATGATATGCAAGTGGTAATGTGTGCATGTAACAGTAAAGAAATGTATCAAGTAAGAAAGGCTGTACAAGAAGCGGATCCAGAATCTTTCTTTGTGGTTGTAGAGTCGCATGAAGTACATGGAGAGGGGTTTAAAATGACAAATATTGGAGAAGCACAAAGCTAAATTCACGTCCATGATGAAAACGCTTGCGCAATTGATAGTTCTTTGTTATGATTTGGGCATCATATGACTGACGGAAGTGGAGTTACCACATGAAGTATGATGTTATAGGCCGACCGTCTGGGCAAGTTTACTTTGTCTTTTCGGTAGGCCTTTTTAATTGACTACTCGAAGGAATCATAGTAAACTTTAAATAATTGTTAGTTTAAACTAACTGTCATTAGAAGGAGGCAATCATGAAAGAACAATGGCAAGGATTTAAAGGCAGTAAATGGCAGGACGAGGTAGATGTTCGTGATTTTATTCAAAACAACTACAAACCTTATAATGGAGATGAAAGCTTTTTAGAAGGTCCAACAGAATCGACAAATACTTTGTGGGAAAAACTTCAAAAACTACAAAAAGAAGAACGTGCCAAAGGCGGTGTATTGGATATGGAAACAGAAGTGGTTTCGAGTCTAACTGCTTATGGCCCTGGATATTTAGATAAAGATTTAGAGAAGGTTGTCGGTTTACAAACAGATAAACCATTAAAACGTGCATTTATGCCTTATGGCGGTATTCGTATGAGTGAAGAGGCATGCGAAACTTATGGATACAAACCCAGTGAAAAATTACATAGAAATCATTCACAAAATATCATAAAACTCACAATGATGCTGTATTTAGTGCATACACACCAGAAATGCGTTTAGCACGTCGTAACAAAATCGTTACAGGATTACCAGATACATATGGTCGTGGACGTATCGTAGGGGATTATCGTCGTGTTGCACTTTATGGTATTGATTATTTAATTGAGCAGAAACAAAAAGATTTCGCATATTGTGGCGATGGAACAATGAGCGATGATGTAATTCGTCAGCGTGAAGAATTGGCTGAACAAATCAAGGCGTTAAAAGAAATGAAAATTATGGCAGCAAGCTATGGATATGATATTTCTCAGCCTGCTAAAAACTCATTAGAAGCAGTACAATGGCTATACTTTGGATATTTAGCTGCTATTAAAACACAAAATGGGGCGGCTATGTCAGTAGGTCGTATTTCAACATTCTTAGATATTTATTTTGAAAGAGATTTAGAGAATGGTGTCTTCACAGAAAGTGAAATTCAAGAAATTGTTGACCATGTGACAATGAAATTTAGAATGGTTAAGTTTGCCAGAATTCCTAGCTACAACCAATTATTCTCAGGAGATCCAGTTTGGGCAACACTTGATGTTGGTGGTTTAGGTATGGATGGAAGAAGTATGGTTACTAAAACTTGTTTCCGTTTCTTGCATACACTTGAAAATATGGGACCGAGTCCAGAACCAAACTTAACTGTATTGTATTCTTCAAATTTGCCAGAACCATTCAAGAAATATGCTGCAAAAGTAAGTATTGATACAAGTAGTGTTCAATATGAAAATGATGATGTAATGCGTCCTGTATGGGGAGATGATTATGCGGTATGTTGTTGTGTAAGTGCTACGCAAACTGGTAAAGAAATGCAGTTCTTTGGTGCTCGTGCAAACTTAGCTAAATGTTTACTATATGCTATCAATGGTGGTATAGATGAAAAGACAAAAGTACAAGTAGGTCCAGAATATAAGCCTATCACAAGTGAGTATTTAGATTATGATGAAGTAATGCATAAATACGATATCATGATGGACTGGTTATCAGGGTTATATGTAAATATTTTGAATTTGATTCAATATATGCATGATAAATATTATTATGAAGCAAGCCAGATGGCTTTGATCGATACAGATGTACGTAGAACTTTCGCAACGGGTATTGCTGGATTCTCACATGTAGTAGATTCATTGAGTGCCATCAAATACGCAAAAGTGAAGACAATTCGTGATGAAGATGGATTGGTAGTTGATTATGAAATTGAAGGAGATTTCCCTCGTTATGGAAATGATGATGATCGTGCGGATGAAATTGCCGTATGGTTATTAAAGACATTTATGCGTAAGATTGAAAAACACCACACATATCGTGATAGTGAACCAACGACTTCAATTCTTACAATTACTTCAAATGTTGTATATGGTAAAGCTACAGGTGCGCTTCCAGATGGAAGAAAAGCAGGTGAACCATTATCACCAGGTGCTAACCCTGCATATGGAGCAGAACAAAATGGATTGTTGGCATCGCTAAATTCTGTCGCAAAACTTCCTTATGAATATGCGTTAGATGGAATTAGTAATACGCAAACAATTAATCCAGATGCATTAGGTCACAATGAAGAGGAAAGAGTAAATAACTTAGTGAATGTATTAGATGGATACTTTGATCAGGGTGCTCACCACTTGAATGTGAATGTATTTGGTGTTGAAAAATTAAAAGATGCGATGGAGCATCCAGAAAAAGAGGAATACGCAAACTTTACAATCCGTGTTTCTGGCTATGCCGTTAAATTTATTGATTTAACTCGCGAACAACAATTAGATGTTATTAGTCGTACATGTCACAAGAGCCTTTAATAAGGCTCTTTCTAGTTAGGAGGATATTATGTTAGGAGCAATTCATTCGATTGAAACGTTTGGCCTTGTAGATGGACCAGGCGTAAGATATGTCATCTTTATGCAAGGATGTCATATGCGTTGTAAGTTTTGTCACAATGCCGATACTTGGAAAACGAAAGAGCCAGATCAAAATGCAGAAGTGGTATTAAAGAAAGCTTTACGATATCGTCCTTATTGGAAAGATAATGGTGGCATTACAGTCAGTGGTGGTGAACCATTACTTCAAATTGATTTTCTGATTGAACTTTTTACATTAGCTAAAAAAGAAGGTGTCAATACAGTTTTGGATACTTGTGGACAACCATTTACTTTTGAAGAACCATTCTTTTCTAAGTTTAAACAACTTATGAATGTTACAGATCTAGTATTATTAGATATAAAACATATTGATGAAATGGCTCATAAAGATTTAACGGGACGTACAAATCGTAATATATTAGAGTTAGCTCAGTATTTATCTGACATTCAAAAGCCAGTATGGATTCGTCATGTGTTGGTACCAACAATCAATACAGATGAAAAATATTTGGAAAGACTACATCGATTTATTATTCAATTAAAAAATGTAGAAAGAATAGAAGTATTACCATACCATACTCTAGGGGCTTATAAATGGAAAGAACTTGGCTTAGGATATCCTTTAGAAGGAATTGATCCGCCAACTGAGAAACAACTTCAAATTGCGAATACAATACTTGAAACAGGAAGATAATTCCTGTTTTTTTGTGTACAAAAAAAGTGCTCAATTGAGCACTTTCATTGTTATAATCTATCGAATATATTGTAGAGATTTCTTCGATCAAACCAAACATAGCCTGTTGTGTTGTCTGTGGAAGTATCTGTTCCTGGAGTACTAGGCTCCGTTGGTTCAGGTGTTGTAGGTTCTGTTGGTTCTGTTGGTTCTGTTGGTTCTGTTGGTTCTGTAGAAGGATATGTACATGCACTTCCGTCCCAAGTTCCGCCGTTATCTGTACAAGTTTTTTCGGCTTCGTTTGTTTCTTCTTTTTCTTCCTCTTTTTTACATGTACCAGCTTCAGAATCCCATTCACCACCATCGGCTTCACAAGCTTCTCTTTCTTTATTATCAGACTTTTTACATGTCTGGTTTTCTTCATCCCATTCGCCACCACTAGCTTCACAAGCATCTTGCGCGTCATTGTTATCGGATGTTGTATCACCTTTTGATTTGAATTCATCTTTGATGTATCCACCCTTGTAGTCTGAGATACCACTAGGTCTTTCAAGTGCAGAATATGTTGCATATTTTTGCATGTAATCAAGCATGTAGTGTGAAATATGGAATGCTGAAGCAACATTTAAATCATCCCAAGTAATATACAAACCATAGTTTGTGATGGCATCCGTTGTATATCCACTCCAACAAGCGATTGTATATTTATTTGTATAGCCTACTGACCATTCATCTTTGGCAACTCCCTCAGGAATTCCATAGCTATTTGCAGGCCAGTCTGTTGTACCTGATTTTCCATATACTGTATAATTGCTCGCAAGAATTTCGTTGTAGTTTTGGTAACCACCTGAAACTACTTTTTCAAGTAATTGCGAAATCATCCATGCAGCTTGTTCACTGATAACGTCATATGTTTTAGCGTTTGTCTTAAATTCTTTTTTATCGGATCTACGAACTACTTTTCTTACACGGTGAGCATCCACACGCTTACCTCCATTCGCAAATGTTGAGTAAGCACTTGCTTGTTGGATTGGGCTTGCACGCATGCTCGAACCACCGATTGCGTATTGTTCATTAAATCCTTCAGCCACTTCATCGCTAAAACCAAGCTTTTTACAATAATCAATCCAGTAATCATAGCCTTTAGCGGTTACTAAATCAATCATAGCTTGAGCGGCTGTGGTATTTTTTGAAACACCTAATGCATCTTGTAAACTCATAATACCATTGTATTTACCGTCTGAGTTTTTAGGAGCGTAAGAACCATTTTTCCAATAATCTTTTTTCTTATCGTTTACCTGATGAGCGGTAGACCATCCTAAGATATCAAATGTACTTGCATAGGCAAGTAATGGTTTCATACTTGAACCTGGTTGATTTGGTTCGGTTGAGTAATCAATTTTTACGGAGTCTGAGTGATAACGACGGCCAGGACCAACCGCAATAATTTCCCCTGTATCGTTTTCAATCATTGAGAAACCAACATCGAAATATTCGTTAGGGAATTGAACGATATTACCGTTACAGATTTCATCAGCTTGTTTTTGAGCATCTTGATTTAGTGCGGTATAGATATCCATTGGAATAATGGCTGGATCTTGTCCAGTTAATTCCATAACTTCACTTAATGTTTGTGTGATATAAGCTTGATTTGGATCATCACTTGTACGCTCTACATATTCTAAAGAGAATGATAAGTCTTGGCTTGAAGCAAGATTAAATTCTTCTTCCGTAATATATCCATGTTGCAACATCAATTCCAAAGTTACATTTCTACGATTTTGAGCAGCTTTTAAATGATCTAGCTTTGTGTTTGCTTCGTTTAAATTGTTTAATGGATTGTATGTATCTGGTGCATTGATACAACCAGCCAAGAATGCAGCTTCACCTAAATTTAATTGTGATACATCTTTGTTAAAGAAGTATTGTGCAGCTTTTTGAATACCACGTGTATTGTTTCCTGAACCAAACCAAATACGGTTTACGTAGTATTCAAAGATTTGTTCCTTATTAATGCTTTGTTCAGCAATCAATGAAAGATAGATTTCTTGAACTTTTAAT
>ENA-OQIO01001031-OQIO01001031.1-human-gut-metagenome-genome-assembly--contig:-NODE-1031-length-14289-cov-2.495269_pt1 | contig 14289 bp, 15 predicted proteins | sample MGYA00242573_ERZ504737 | MGnify/ENA primary metagenome ERZ504737 (study PRJEB26092, sample SAMD00036203) | human gut metagenome | host: Homo sapiens | study: EMG produced TPA metagenomics assembly of... | reverse complement strand
ACCTCAGCCTCGCCTTTGGCTTCTTTGATGATATCTTCCAGTGTCAGATACTTATGCTCAAGATTCTTATAAAGCATGGAATCTTTCATCTTCTCACCGAATTTTTCATCTTTCAGGCATCCAAACTTGATGAACGGACTGATATCGTCCCAGTATTTTTCATAATTCTCACGGTCTGTCTTAAACATGCCATTGAGTTTATCTGCTACTTTCTTAGAAATATAATCCGCAACTTTATTTACGAATCCATCATTCTGCAATGCACTTCTTGATACATTCAGCGGCAGATCCGGGCAATCAATGACTCCTTTCAGTACCATCAGGAACTCCGGAATCACTTCTTTAATATTATCGGCAATAAATACCTGGTTGTTATACAGTTTGATCTTTCCTTCAATAGATTCATACTCTGTATTGATCTTCGGGAAATAAAGGATTCCCTTTAAATTAAATGGATAATCCATATTTAAGTGGATCCAGAATAATGGTTCTTTGTAGTCCATAAATACCTTGCGGTAGAACTCAATATATTCTTCCTTCGTACACTCACTCGGATTTTTTGTCCACAGCGGATGGATATCGCTGATGGAAACCGGGCGTCTTACAATCTTTGCCTTCTGCTTTGGCTCACCCTCTTCGCCTTCCTTTGGCTCTTCTGTGATATGCTCAACAACGGTATCTGTATCGAGTACATCAGCTTCATCAATGGTATCATACTCCGGTTCTGCATTTGCTCTGGAAAGGAAGATCTCTACCGGCATAAAAGAGCAGTATCTCTCAAGCACTTCTCTTGCACGGTATTCATTTGCAAATTCCAGGCTGTCTTCATTCAGATACAGAGTGATCTCACTTCCAACGGTCGTTCTGCTGCCTTCCTGCATCTCATACTCTGTACCACCTTCACTTGCCCAGTGAACCGGTTTTGCACCTTCTTTATAGGAAAGTGTATCAATCTGAACTTCATCTGCTACCATAAATGCGGAGTAGAATCCAAGTCCGAAATGACCGATCATATCATCCTCTGTCGTCTTGTCTTTATACTTCTCAAGGAACTGCGTTGCACCTGAAAATGCAATCTGCGTAATATACTCTTCTACTTCTTCCGCTGTCATTCCAAGTCCGTTATCAATAAATTTCATCGTCTTCTCTTCCGGATTGACAATGACTTCAATCTTTGGCTTATAACCTCCGGGAGTTCATACTCGCCCATCATATCCAGCTTTTTCAGCTTGGTGATCGCATCACATCCGTTGGACACCAGCTCACGGACAAAAATATCATGATCCGAATAAACCCATTTCTTAATAATCGGGAAAATATTTTCGCTGTCGATTGATAAAGTACCTTTCTTAACTGCCATTTTACTGCACTCCTTTTTTATTTGTTCACAATCTGTGATCCTTTTGTATTCTTTCTGCATGCTTTTACATAGCATATTTATTACCTAATGGACATTCTAGTACAGCAAAATTTAAAAGTCAATAGAAAATTAGCACTCTTTTAAATAGAGTGCTAATAATTTTATAAAAATAATAAGATGTTGGGAGCAAAAGCCCCCAACAATGATGCCAACGGATTGTTTCGCACTACGCACTCCCACAATCCTGCCCAATATTCGCATATCGTGGGATTATACTGTCTCCGGCTCAGGATACTCTTCTCCAAATGTCTCCACAGTCACTTTTTTCATAACCTGCTTCTCCAGCGGACGGTCACTGTAATCGGTTGCTGTCTCAGCAATCTTGTTCACAACATCCATTCCCTCTGTAATCTTACCAAATGCGGCATAAGCTCCATCCAGATGCGGTGCTTTCTTATGCATGATAAAGAACTGGCTTCCTGCTGAATCCGGATGCATTGCACGTGCCATGGAAAGGACTCCGGCATCATGTGCGAGATCATTCGTCACACCATTCTGTGCAAACTCACCTTTGATCGAATATCCCGGACCGCCCATTCCGGTTCCGTCCGGGCATCCCCCCTGAATCATAAATCCGCTGATCACACGATGAAAGATCAGTCCGTCATAAAAACCTTTTTTTACGAGAGATACAAAATTATTCACTGTATTCGGTGCGATCTCCGGATACAGTTCTGCTTTCATAATATCGCCATTTTCCATTTCAAATGTAACTACTGGATTTGCCATAATAATTTCCTCTTTTCTTCTGATATTTATAAATCCTGTCTTCTAAAATATTGTAGCGGATTGCCCCATAAAGGTCAACCCGCCCATTCTTACAGAATATCAATATGATTGTTTTTACAAAATACCACTATGTTTGTTCTTACAGAATGTCAATATGTTCTCCTGCCAGTGCCTTATTCATACTGCGGACTGCACAGAATTTACCGCACATACTGCATGTATCGCTGTGGTCATCTTCCGGCAGACGGTCATCCCGGATTGCTTTTGCAGTTTCCGGATCTAATGCACATTCAAACTGTGCATCCCAATCCAGTACCCGGCGTGCATCGGCCATCTTATCATCAATATCTCTTGCATGTGGGATTCCCTTGGCTATATCTGCTGCATGAGCTGCAATCTTTGATGCAATAATTCCCTGCTTTACATCCTCAACATTTGGAAGGGCAAGATGCTCTGCCGGTGTAACGTAACAAAGGAATGCTGCTCCGTTCATTGCTGCCACAGCACCACCGATTGCTGCCGTAATGTGATCGTACCCCGGTGCAATATCCGTAACCAATGGTCCAAGTACGTAGAACGGTGCTCCCATACAGATCGTCTGCTGAACTTTCATATTGGCTGCTACCTGATCCAACGGCACATGTCCCGGTCCTTCTACCATAACCTGCACATTATGATCCCAGGCACGCTTTGTCAGCTCACCCAGGCGGACAAGCTCCTCAATCTGACATACATCGGTCGCATCTGCCAGGCATCCCGGTCTGCACGCATCTCCCAGTGAGATTGTCACATCATATTCTTCACAAATATCAAGGATTTCATCATAATATTCATAAAATGGATTTTCTTCTCCTGTCATGCTCATCCACGCAAAGACAAGACTTCCGCCACGACTGACGATATTCATCTTTCTTTTATGCTTCTTGATCTGATCGATCGTCTTTCTTGTAATTCCGCAGTGCAGCGTCACAAAATCTACTCCGTCCTGTGCGTGCAGACGTACAACATCCACAAAATCTTTTGCCGTCAGCTCTGACAGATCTCTCTGATAATGAATCACACTGTCATAAACCGGAACGGTTCCAATCATTGCCGGACACTCGCTTGTCAGCTTCTGACGGAACGGCTGCGTATTCCCGTGGCTGGAAAGATCCATGATCGCCTCAGCCCCGAGATTGACCGCACTCATGACCTTCTGCATCTCTATATCATAATCTTTACAGTCTCTTGATACTCCAAGATTGACATTGATCTTGGTACGGAGCATACTTCCTACCCCTTCCGGATCCAATGACTTATGTAATTTGTTCGCACAGATTGCTACTTTTCCCTCAGCCACCAGTTCTCTTAATTTTTCTACCGGCATAAATTCCTTTTCTGCCACGATCTTCATCTGCTCTGTGATGATTCCCTTCCTTGCCGCATCCATCTGCGTCGTATATTCTGCCATTTTTCCTCTCCTTTTCTGCTTATTTGTCTCTGATTTTTTCTTTAGAACTACTTATTCAAAAATTATTTTTCCCAGTGTATGATCCATCGGTCCCGAACCTGCTCCTAAATCCAGTTGTTCTTTTAATGCCTCCGTCAGATATTCTTTTGCCTTCTGCACCGCCTCTTCCATTCCTGCACCTTTTGCAAGATTCGAGGCGATCGCACTGGAAAGAGTACAACCGGTTCCGTGGGTATTGGGATTTTCCACCCGCTCACCACAGATCCAGACTTTTTTCTCCCCCGTACAGAGGAAATCATTTGCATCGTTGATCCGATGACCACCTTTCAATAAAACTGCACAGCCATACTCCTCTACAATCTTTTCCGCTGCTGACTCCATATCCTGTGCATTTTTAATCTTCCTTCCGCTAAGCACCTCTGCCTCCGGGATATTCGGTGTGATCAGCTCCGCCAGCGGAAAAAGCTCTTTCTTCAGAGATTGCTCCGCATCTTTCTGTATCAGCCGATGACCACTGGTTGATACCATCACCGGATCAAGAACGATATGCTCTGCCTGATATTCTTTCAGCTTTTCTGCCACAACATGAATGATTTCCCCGGAAGAAAGCATTCCGATCTTCACAGCAATCCGGGCGAATATCTGTAAAAATACTGTCTATCTGCTGCCCGGCAAACTCCGGTGTCACTTCCATGATTCCCTGTACTCCGGTGGTATTCTGTGCCGTCAATGCCATGACAGCACTCATTCCATACACACCATTGGCTGCCATTGTCTTAAGATCTGCCTGGATTCCTGCTCCTCCACTGCAGTCACTTCCTGCGATGGTAAGCACCTTTTTCATTTCAAATGCTTTCAAAAAACGTCGCACCATCTCCGGCTTGTCTTTTGCTGCAAATAATCCGCTCACTACAGCTACTCCGTCAATGCCTGTTCCAGTCAGTTCTTTTATATTTTCTGCGGTGATTCCGCCGATGGCTACAACCGGGATCTCCACTGCCTCGCAGATTGCACACAGTTCCTCTTTCGCAAGAGTCGTCACATCTGACTTGGTCTGACTTCCAAAGACTGCACCGCATCCAATGTAGTCTGCACCTGCCTTTTGTGCCTGCAGAGCTTCTTTTACATTATGGGCACTGCCCCCGATAATAAAATCTTCTCCCAGCAGTTCTCTCGCCTTTTCAATTCCCATATCAGACAGCCCCACATGAACTCCGGCTGCACCGATCTTTTTGGCAAGATCCGGCCGGTCATTTACAATCAATGGCACATGGTGCTTTCTACAGATCTCATTTAATTTCTTTCCTTCTGAAATAATTTCTTCATCCGAAGCGTGTTTCTCCCGGAGCTGTACACACGTCACGCCTGAACGCACCAGTGTCTCCACTACTGTCTCCAGTGTCTCGCCTTCCGCGAGCCATTTTCTGTCTGTCACCGCATAAAGCCTGAGCTGCTCCGGTGAAATTATATCTTTTTTTGTTCTGTTTCATCCTGCTCTGCACCTCCATTCTCCTGCCTCGCTCCATTTCCATCTTCAATGACAAAGCATCCAGCAGCCTTATCTGAAAACTTCCTATTCCTTCCTCTTTTTCATCCACAGTCTCCCCGGCTCTTTCCGCACAGTGCCGCCATGTTTCAGCCGCTTCAGCCGCGGCCTCAAAAGAGTCTGTTCCGTCTCCGCATTTTAATGCACATAATGCGGAAAGCATACAGCCGCTTCCGGTAATTCTGCAGATTCGTCCATCCCCTCCTGAGATAACTTTCACTCGTTCTCCATCAGAGATCACATCCTGCTCCCCGGTCATACAAACCGTACAACGATATTTTTTTGCCAGTCTGACTGCCAGCCTCCGGGCTTTTTCCAGCTCCAGTTCCAGTGAGCTTTCTACTCCACCACTCTGAATTCCTGAAAATACTGCATCACCATCCTGCTGACAGCTTTCTGCCGTTCCTTCTATTTTCTGCCTTTCAGTTCCTAAAACCAGAAATTCCTTTTCATCCTCTGCACGCAATAATGCAGACGCTTCTTCCTGATTGCATCTTATAATAGAAGGAACGACCGATTGCAGAAGCTGTCCGATCTTCTTTCTCCGGAATTTGCTGGCCCCTGCACCGACCGGATCCAGCACTACCGGATGCCCCAGTCTGTTCGCACATTTTCCGGCAAGAATACAGGATCTGATCTTTCTTTCGTCCGGCACACCGGTATTCAGTAAAGTGGCCTGACAGATCGCCGTGATCTCTTCCACTTCCTGTTCATCCTGTGCCATGACTGCACTTCCGCCTGCAGCCAGAAGTACATTCGCCACACTTTGCATCGTAACCGGATTGGTAAGGCAGTGTACTTTTACATTCTTTTCCATTTATTAATTCTCCCTCATCTGCTCCAGGACATGGCTTTTTTCAAGAACCCGAGGACGATATACGCTAAAATACTTCCTGCAAGCGTGGAAATAAAAAATGGAATCATATAAACCGTAAAGCCTCCCGGCTCAAGCCCCATTAGAAGCTTTGCCACCGGATAAGCTGCAAGTCCTCCCAGTACTCCTGTCCCAAGTGCTTCTGCGATACATGTTACATCCAGCCGTTTTGTAAAATGATAAACGATTCCACAGCACAATGCCCCTACCATACTGCCCGGAAAAGCAAGCAGGCTTCCAATTCCCATGAGATTTCTCAGAAAGCTCGCACAAAATGCGATCCCCACTCCCCACCATGGTCCAAGTATTACTGCGGCAAATACATTTACCATATGCTGTACCGGTGCACACTTACTTCCTGCTACCGGCACGCTGAGCAGACTGCCCGCAACGGCTGCCGCTGTCAGCAGACCTGCAACCGCCAGTTTTGCCGTTGTACTATGCGTTGTCCTGTTCTTCTGCATTTTATCAGTTCCTCCTACTTGTATGAAATGATGTCGGGGGCAAAAGATAGAAAAAAGAGACTCCCATAGGGGAATCTCTGCTGCTTTTTCGCTATTTCCCTACGTTGGCATTATCCAAATCAGGTTGCGGGTCGAAACCAGTCAGTCTCCTCTCAGCCGGCTTCAGCCAGCTCCCCTTCTTCATCGGTATGATTATATAACGGTTCTTTCTTTTTTTCAACTCTTGTATGGTTGAATTGTACAATTTTACTTTCCTTTTTTAGTTACTCGTTACATTGCCCTGAAAATAAATCAGGTTTATACTGACTCTATGAGTTATTTAGTATTTCATTGATTTAAGGAGGCACTCAAAATGGCAAGTTTATCCCTTAAGGTATCCAGAAAATTTATCCTAACGGATTCCACGCAGTAAAAGATTTCAACCTTGAGATCGCAGACAAAGAGTTTATCATCTTTGTAGGACCTTCAGGATGTGGTAAATCTACAACTCTTCGTATGATCGCCGGACTGGAAGATATCTCAGACGGAACATTCAAGATCGACGGAAAAGTAATGAACAATGTTGAGGCAAAAGACCGTGATATCGCAATGGTATTCCAGAACTACGCTCTGTATCCTCACATGACAGTATATGATAATATGGCATTCGGACTGAAACTTCGTAAAGTTCCGAAGGCTGAGATCGACAAAAAGGTCAGAGAAGCAGCAAGAATCCTCGACCTTGAGAAACTTCTTGACCGTAAGCCGAAGGCTCTTTCCGGTGGACAGAGACAGCGTGTTGCCATGGGTCGTGCTATCGTTCGTAATCCTAAGGTATTCCTTATGGACGAGCCTCTTTCCAACCTGGATGCAAAGCTGAGAGTTCAGATGCGTATCGAGATTTCCAAGCTTCATGAGAATCTTGGTGCAACGATCATCTACGTTACTCATGACCAGACAGAGGCTATGACACTCGGAACAAGAATCGTTGTTATGAAAGACGGAGTTGTTCAGCAGGTAGATACACCTCAGGCACTTTACAATACACCTTGCAACCTGTTCGTTGCCGGATTCATCGGATCTCCGCAGATGAACTTCATGGATGCCAAGTGTGCAGTAAATGGAGAGGATGTTACTCTTACAGTTGGAAAGCATGTACTGAAAGTTCCTGCTTCCAAAAAGAAAGCACTGATCGAAGGCGGTTATGATGGAAAGACAGTTGTTCTTGGAATCCGTCCTGAAGATGTTCATGATTCTCAGGCATTCATCAACAACTCTGCTGACAGCGTGATCGAATCTACGATCAAAGTATACGAGCTTCTTGGAGCTGAAGTATTCCTGTACTTCGATATCGAGGGAACTCAGATGACAGCACGTGTTAACCCACGTACAACACTCAGAACAGGTGATAAAGCTGTATTCGCTCTTGATATGGAGAAGATCCACGTATTCGACAAAGAGACTGAGTTGACTATTACAAACTAATAGTATAAAATGAGGGGGTTGTACTTATTAAGTGCAACCCTTTTTATTATTCTGTAAAAAGATCTGCACAGCACAGATTTTTTACACTGGGCTATTTACCCCCGACATCATTTAATTTATTTTGGAGAAAATTCATGGAACAGACCCCGGAACTTACAAAAGCACTCAGCGAATTAAAGCGTCTCACCGGACTGACAATGCAGATCACCGCTGATACCCCTGAAGAGACTGCTACTGCCCTGGAGCAGATCCGCTGTCTTTGTACTGCTTATCGTGAAAAATATAATAAAAATGATTTTCTTCTGAGCCTGATGAAGAACGGTATTCCGGCTTATGATATTTACGAGCGTGCCGGACGTCTTCATATCCCGGTTGAAGAAAAGCGGGTGATCTATCTGCTGAAGACAAAAGAACTCACTGATACGATCATTGAGATCCTGAGAAATCTTTTTCCCCGCAGAGCAAAAACCTATCTTGTTCCGGTCAGCAAGGATATACTTTCTATCCTTCACCCGGTCAGGTCAGCCTCTTCCGAAGATGAGATCCGAAAAACCGCCCATATCATCGTAGATACGCTCAATACCGAGGCTCTCGCCCACGTTCAGATTGCCTACAGTGGCGTGATTGAAAATCTTGCCGAACTGCCCGGTGCTTTCCGTGAAAGTACTTTAGCGTTGAAGGTCGGTGAGCTTTTTTACTCTGAACAGATCGTATTTCCGTATAATGAGCTTGGAATCGGACGCCTGATCTATCAACTTCCGGTATCTTTATGCGAAAGCTTTCTTTCGGAGATTTTTGGTGAGGAAGTTCCCGATGGCTTTGACGAAGAGACTACGCTTGCGGTAAACCGCTTTCTTCAGAACAATCTGAATATTGCAGAAACTGCCCGTCAGCTTCATATGCACCGGAATACCCTGATCTATCGTCTGGAGCAGATTCAGAAGCGGACCGGTCTTGATCTAAGGTGCTTTGAAGATGCCATGACGTTCAAAATTGCAACTATGGTAATGAATTATCTCCATTCAGAAAGGAAATCATAAATATGAATGACGCTTTATACGAACAGCTTGTATCCTGCAGAACGAAACCGCTTTATTATATCCTGCTTGGTGGTGCTTTTCTCCTTGCAGTTCTGATTGCAGTTTTGGGGACAATGTTCTTTGGAGTTTTCTCTTTCATTGCAGGTGCATTGATCGCATTGATCGCTTACTATTTCATTTCTCCGCAGTTAAGTGTAGAATATGAATATACCATTTTAAATCATGACCTTCAGATCGATGCAATCTACAATAAATCAAGAAGAAAGCCAAAGATGACTTTAGATATCCAGACTGCGAGATCATTGCTCCAAAAGATTCACACCGTATGGATTCTTACCGGCCGGAAAAGACTTATGATTTTTCCTCCGGTCGCTCCTCAGAAAAGACTTATGCGATCATGATCTCCTATAAGCAGCAGAACGCCTGTGTCCTGATCGATCCTGATACCAGAATGGTAGATCATATGGTACAGTGGATGGGATCTAAAATGTTCACTGACTAAATTTATAATTATTTTGTAACTGTTCAGAGCCAAGCAAATTCATAAAACAGGTGTAAAATGCTTGCATTTTTAAGACTGTTTTGAAATTTTATTTGGCGGATACGCCACACCGACGAAATGCGTAGCATTTTGGAGGTTGGCTCTGAACAGTTACATTATTTTTATGCTCATATCGGGTAGGATTGTGGGAGTGCGTAGCACGGAGCAATCCGTAGGCATCAAAGTCGGGGGCTTTTGACCCCGACATCTTATTTATTGTATTCAGTTCTCAGGTTTCATCAAATATATCTTGAATCTCATTCTGCGTCAGATGATTTTGTTCAAGAAGTTTCTTCGCAAGTGCTTCCACTTTCTCACGCCCGGAACAGATCAGATTTTCCGTCTCTTTCATCTGCTCTTTCAAGAGCCGGTTTGTCCGCTCAATAAATTCTTTTGCCAGTGTTGTATTAAGAATTTGCTCCGGAGACAGGCAGACAAGATTCTCTTCATCCATACCATAGGTTGCGATCACCCGCATAGCCATATCTGTTGCTGAACGTAAATCACTTGAAGCACCTGTATTCAGTGATGCCTCTCTTCCAAAAAATACCTTTTCTGCGGCTCTTCCCGCCAGTGACGTTCTGATCTTTCCCAGCAGATCCTCCCTGGAATAATTCGGCTTATTTTCGGAATTTTCATGCTGCATATATCCGCCAAAATTTCCACGTGATACGATCATCACATAAGACGGCTTCTCCCCGGCACACCACGCAGCATAAGCATGACCTGACTCATGGATTGCCACGGACTCATAATAGCCTTGCTCCCAGGTCTTTTTCTCTCCATAATTATATTCTTCTAATGCATCCAGAAGCCTCTCTCCTGACAACTCTGTTCCTGCCTTTGCAGCATTCCGCATCGCAAGTTCTATGACATTTTGAAGAATTGCAATACTCTGCCCCGTTGTTCTTGCCGCCAGATTAGAAATAATATCTTCTGAAATTTTATTCTTTCCTTTTTGATTCAACTTCAATTCCAAATACTGCTTACGTTCTTCCTCATTTGGAAGATCCACATAAATCCGATTATCAAATCTTCGGAGCAAAGCCGGATCTATCCTTCGTTTCTTACCAGATACACTTCCATCCAGATCATAATTTGTTGCTGCAAGAACAAAAACCGGTTCTTTCACATTTTCGCGAAATCCATCCATTTCCGTCAACAACGTATTCAGCATGGACTCCGTGTGCTGGCTGGTCGTATCTCCTGTTCGTTCCTTTGCGATTGCATCAATCTCATCAATAAATATGATCGCCGGAGCATATTTTCTTGCAGTCCTGAACAACCGCCGGATATTTTCCTCACTCTTTCCGACATATGAATTCATAAACTGCGTGGCACTGGTCTCAAGAAATGCAACATCTGACTCCCCTGCCATAGCCCTGGCAAGCATCGTCTTTCCGGTACCGGTGGTCCATACAGAAGCACCCCTTTGGGAAGTCTGCGTCCTTCCATGGAATACTTTTTCGGGTTCTTTAAAAATTCTGTAAACCAGGCAAGCTCTGTCTTCGCATTCTCTGCCCCGATCACTTCTGAGAATTTTGTTGTCGGACGCTGGGCATCCTTCATGATCGCACTCTGGCTGTCCATATCCACAGCCATCCTCTTTTTCAGATCATGATACTGAATAAATAATCTCTTTCATCTGATGAAAGAATCTGTGCTGTATTGAAATCAAGCACATAACCTCTTTTGGCAAACTCTCTGCTCTTTTCTCCATAAAAATCTCTTCCAGTATCTGATCAATCTGTCGCTCCACAGTTTCCGGAGCCAATGGATTAACAGGAACAATTCCTGCCATACCTCGTTGATAGAGCGAATTTTTATCAACCACCGAAAAAATTTTTTCAAATTCAATAAAATAGATTGGAAGATTTATTTCTGATTCTATCAGTTCTGTAAAAAATGACATTCCCTCAGAATACATATCATCAATACTTACGCCACTCTCATGTTCTTTATTTTCTCCGTAGTATGGATCAATCAGCACCATTGCCACATCTGTGTACAGTAATTTTTCTGCCTCTTTCCTTTCGCTGACTCTGATCATTTCTGCGATTTTGTTCACTTCATTAAAATACGAAAATTCCTCATCCGTACACATCACAAGGACTTTCGCTCTTTTTTCATTTACAAACAGTTTTAAAATCTCCGCCGGCATTTCTTTTTTATTTAATTTTAAAATGTACATTTTCTACCTGATCCATCAATGCTTTTCGATTTCCTAACTGTCTCGATAATTCAAAGATCTCCCTCTCAAGAAAATTCTTTCCCTGTGCAGATGCAATTCTTGCATCTGTCAGTCCGCCATAATGATATAGAAACAATAACGACAGATCTTTATCATAAGTAATCTGATACCCCAGCCTCTGCTCAACTGCCCTGCTTACTTCTGCAAACTGCGTCTCTATCATTTTCACAAGATGTCTGGTTTTGAGATGGTTGAACATAATGATATTCCAGAGGCAATCCTGGAGCAGATTGCCTCAGGGAAAAGCTGCTCCCCGGTATATGGATTTTTATCTTTCCTGATGGCATCAAGCAGAACGCTCTTAGGCATCCTTGTATAGTCACCGTTCGTCCCATCTTCATACAAAGCTTTTCCTGCATTCGATGTAAAAATGATAATACTTTCTGAAAAATCCTCGTCCTGATCCAGAAAATCATTATGTAAAAGTCCCCGGTCAAGAATCTGCAAAAATAAGTGAATCACTTTTCTGTCCGCTTTTTCTATCTCATCAAAGATCAAGATTCCATCCGGATTTTTCCTCACGAACCTTACAAGCCGCCCCTCTTCCGCTCCCGAAAATTTTTTAGAACTTCCCATCAGTCGGTAATGGAAGATGGATTTGAATATTCGCTCATATTAAATACAATCGTCTTTTTTCCGAGATACTCTGCTCCTGTCTCTGCAAGAAGAGTCTTTCCAACTCCCGGAGGTCCTGCAAATAAAAACACTGCCGCAGGTCTTTTTCTTTTTTCCAGGATATGAAATACCTCCCCTCGAAAGCAGCCCTGAACAAATTCCATTACTGCTTCGTCCTGGCCCTTCACAGTATCCAGCAGACGGCTTGTCAGCTGCTGATATTTCACTGATAATTGTCGGAAATCTATCTTTTCCGTCTCTGGTGATTTTTCACTCCGGGATGATTGTCTTTTTCCGCATTCTCTATCTTTTCTGATCCTGACGTCTCTTTTAATTCTACTGACTTCTCTGATCCTGATGCCTCGTCTAATCCTGATGCCTTGTCTGATTCTGATGTCTTATCTGATTCTGATGTCTTATCTGATTCTGATGCCTTGTCTTTCTGAGCTTTCATCCTATTTTCTTTTTCCTGCTTTAATTCATGCAGACATTTAAAATATTTTTCCTGATCCGTTTCTTTTTTAAACCAGTTTAATTCTATTTTTCCACTTTTCAGCAGCTCTCTCATCAACTCTCCTGAAGAAAACGGCATCCCCGACATTCTCCACCCTTTAAAAAGTTGATCTACGTTTACCCACGAATCCTCCCCCAGCAATGGAAATAAGTTGGTATTCTTGCTTTTGCATAGCTATACAAATCTCATTTTCTTCCAGGACCTTCCGTGCTTTTTCAATATCAGCCCTTTCTTCTTCTGAAAATAAAAGATTCAGAGTCTTCTCATCCATCTGAAAAAGAAGTGAATATCCGTATAAAATATGATAGCCCGTCACTCCCGTTTCTTCTTTCAGGGAAGGGACTGTTCGTGCCATTTGTATTGCAACCTTATATACATTATGACTCATCTTTTTCTCCTCGTAACCTATAAAACTTCGTCTGATAAAGCTACAGTAATACACTGCATTTTGCAATTTTTTATTGCAATAATAAAAGCCCCAGGAAAGATAACTTTCCTACAAAGTCTCTCCCCCGGGGATCTTTCTTTTCAATTAAATTCAACTATGCCCACAATGCCTTCATGATCGTCGGATATGCCTCATCACAAATTCCTACAGTTCTGTAAATCAGCTCTTTACATTCCTCACCACAGGTATCCATATCCAGGATTGCATCCATCTTTACTATAAGTTCATTATCAGTATTTATAACGAAAGTACACCATCTGAAATTCAGATTCAACTCATTGATAACCGGATAAATTTTTTCTTTCAGATTTTCCGGGATTTTCACATATTCCTTTGTTCTGATATGCACATAGTTGCCATCCTCATCAAAAAAAAGATAAAGTTCGAGATGATCTATATTATCAAGACCTCCCATTCCAGTCTCGATAACATCTTCATCCTCTCCTAAAAGTGTATGCTGAAAATCATCTGCTGTCAGATATGCTGACACCATCTTTGCTGTCATATTTGCCATGTCCGTTCACTGTCAGTCTGTAAATTATACTGAAATCCCTGCCATATACACAGGTCAGCTCTGTCCTTCTACAAGATGGCTCTGTTCAGTCATTCCGCAAGATATTTGCATGCCGCAAGTGCAGCCACTGCTCCATCTGCCGCTGCCGTCGTAAGCTGGCGGACTTCCTTTGTCCGGCAGTCTCCGGCTGCAAAGATTCCCGCTCCTGATGTCATACAGTCTTCTGCTGCAAGAATAAATCCGTCTGCATCCAGTTTCACGACATTTTCAAACGGATCATTCTTCGGGATCTGTCCCACAGCAACAAATACTCCCGATACAGGCAATTTCTTCTTTTCTCCCGTCTTCAGATTCTGAAGTTCCAATCCTTCTACCTGAATTTCTCCACAGATTTCTTTCACAACTGAATCTAAAATAAA
>ENA-OQIO01001030-OQIO01001030.1-human-gut-metagenome-genome-assembly--contig:-NODE-1030-length-14292-cov-3.387081_pt1 | contig 14292 bp, 12 predicted proteins | sample MGYA00242573_ERZ504737 | MGnify/ENA primary metagenome ERZ504737 (study PRJEB26092, sample SAMD00036203) | human gut metagenome | host: Homo sapiens | study: EMG produced TPA metagenomics assembly of... | reverse complement strand
CATGAATATAGCTGACCATAATCGGGATAAACCCATGCGCCGCAGGGTAATGATATTTCTTCTTTGTGCCATAATTCTATTCTTTCGCCTATCATGTGTTAATTCCTCCTGTGTGATTTATAATTTGTGCTTTTCTGTTATTCTTTTTGGAGCACGGACTTTGCTCGTTGCTCGCGTAAAAAAGCCATGAAAGACAAGATCCCCCAACCTTGTCTTCCATGACTCCCATTACATGCACTCAACTTGCTTTACAGTTCGAATCCTTCTAGATATGGATTCTCTGCTTCAGAAAACTTCTCTTCCTCAACCATCTGCGCGATTGCCGGGTCAAGTGGCATCTTTCCGAGAACCGGAACGTTAAGATCTGCTGCGATCTCATCAATGTGGCTTTCTCCAAATACTTTAATCTCTTTGCCACAATCCGGACACTTCACATAGCTATAGTTCTCAACAATTCCAAGAACCGGAATATTCATCTGCTTCGCCATTCCATATGCCTTCTTCACGATCATCTGTACAAGATCCTGCGGAGATGTAACGATCACAACGCCGTCAACTGGAAGAGACTGGAATACTGTCAACGGAACATCACCTGTTCCAGGTGGCATATCAACGAAGAGATAATCAAGATCTCCCCACATAACATCTGTCCAGAACTGCTTTACAACACCTGCGATCACTGGTCCCCTCCAGATAACCGGTGCTTCCTCGTCTTCCAAAAGAAGATTGACAGACATGATCTTTGTTCCATCTGCTGCTTCACATGGAAGAATTCCCTGCTCAGTTCCTACTGCCATCTCATGAATCCGTACATCTTTGGGATAGATGGACCTGTAATATCTGCATCCATGATACCAACATTATATCCTTTTGCTCTCATCATTCTTGCAAGGGATGCTGTCACGAGTGACTTACCAACGCCGCCCTTTCCACTGACAACGCCGATCACTTTTTTAATAGATGAATACATGTTCATCGGTTCATGCATATCAACTTTCTTACTTGTGCATGTTCCTGCACTGGCACAGCTGGCGCAGGATTCCTCTGAACATCCTGCTGTTTTCTGCTCTTCTGCCATAATACCATAACCTCTTTTCTACAAATAAATAGTGGTATCATTGTAGCACATTTTCTCACAGAATGATAGGCTGAACCTATGCTTTTATTTTTCTAAGTGTTATACTTATGTTAATTGTTATGTTAATTCTTAATTCATTCTAACTTGAATACAATTAGAAAGGAGTTTTCCTATATGCCAGTAATATCCGAACAGCTCAAGCCAATCGATACCGTCAATGGATTCCAGATCCGTCCTGGCTTTTTCCGTGAATTTGGTGCAGTCGCTATCCCGGGTGGTGTCAACTTTACGATTCATACACACGGAGCTACCTCCTGCGAGCTTCTGCTTTTTCACCGCAAAGCCGAAGAACCTTACGCCGTGATTCCATTTCCGGAAAGTTACAAGATTGGTTTCTGCTATTCTATGATCGTCTTTGATCTGGATATCGAAGAATTTGAGTACGCCTATCGATTGGATGGTCCTTATGATGAAAAGAAAGGACTCCGTTTTGATAAAAACAAAATCCTGCTGGATCCTTATGCGCGCGCTGTCACCGGACAGAGCCAGTGGGGGCATGTAAATAACGCCCAGCATGGTTATCGTGCCCGTGTGGTACAATCCAACTTTGACTGGGGTGACCAACGTCACCATTCTATTCCTATGGAAGACTTGATCATCTACGAGCTACACGTCCGCGGATTTACCATGGATGAAAGTTCCGGTGTTAAGCACCACGGTACATTCGAAGGCCTGCGCGAAAAGATTCCTTATTTGAAAGAACTTGGAGTCAATGCTGTTGAACTAATGCCAATCTTCGAATTTGATGAGATGCGTGATGTACGATTGATTGATGAAAATGAACTTATTGATTTCTGGGGATATAATCCGGTCAGTTTCTTTGCACCAAATACAAGCTACTGTTCTTCTATGGAATATAACCACGAAGGACTGGAACTCAAGACACTGATCAAAGATCTCCATGACAATGGGATAGAAGTGATCCTCGATGTTGTCTTCAACCACACTGCCGAAGGAAATGAATTCGGTCCGTGCTTTTCTTTCAAAGGCTTTGACAACAACATTTACTATATGTTGACTCCGGACGGACATTATTATAATTTCAGCGGATGTGGAAATACACTGAACTGCAATCACCCTGTTGTACGAGACATGATTTTGGAGTGTCTGCGTTACTGGGTCATCGAATACCGTGTAGACGGATTCCGTTTTGATCTTGCTTCCATTCTTGGGCGAAATGATGACGGAACCCCTCTAAGCCAACCACCGCTTCTGCGAAGCCTTGCATTCGACTCGATCCTTGGAAATGTAAAACTGATTGCTGAAGCATGGGATGCCGGCGGACTTTATCAGGTCGGTTCTTTCCCTTCCTGGAAGCGCTGGGCTGAATGGAATGGGCGCTACCGTGATGATATGCGCCGCTTTTTAAAAGGAGATGACTTCCTTGCCCAGACTGCTGCAGCAAGAATCACAGGTTCTCCTGATCTGTACGATCCTGCTTACCGAGGTGGAAATGCTTCCATCAACTTTCTCACCTGTCATGATGGATTCACGCTTTATGATCTGTACAGTTATAACCAGAAGCATAATGAAGCCAACGGTTGGGGGAACACTGACGGAGCTGACGACAATAACAGCTGGAACTGTGGCGTAGAAGGCGAAACAGATGATCCTGCCATTCTGGTACTTCGTAAACGACTGATGAAAAATGCCTGTGCCGTTCTGCTTTGCAGCCGCGGAACTCCAATGTTCTCTCCGGTGATGAATTTGCAGACACACGTTATGGAAATAATAACCCTTATTGCCAGGATAACCTGATCTCCTGGCTGGACTGGAGTCTCCTTAAAAAAAATAAGGATCTGTTCGATTTCTTTCAATATATGATCCAGTTCCGCAAAGATCATCCTGTCATCCGTAAGGATCTCGAACCAAGTTATCTTGGTGTTCCGGCAATGAGCACGCATGGACTCACTCCGGATGAGACAAATTTCTCCGGTGACAGCCATGTTGTCTGTGTACGATTCGCAGGTTATAATGAAGCAACACAAGAAGAAGATCTTGTTTATCTGGCTGTAAATTCCGGATGGTTTCCGGTCACACTCACTCTGCCTGAACTTCCTGAAAAATATAAATGGCATGTCGCGTCAACACCGGAGATCCTAAATGTCAGTTTTTTCACAAAAATTCAATGCCCACAGTAGAATCTAAAATATTTTTAGGTGAACGCTCTGTTATTATTTTCGTTGCTACTACCATATGAATTGAAAAATTTTAGCTATTTCTCAATATTTTTTAGAATATTTTTATTCACTTTTCACAAGTCTGTTGTTTGTGTAATAAATAACAGACTTGTCATTTTTAAACTTTTCTTGATAATTTTTAGATTTATTTGTAGAATATTACTAAATAGAACTTTACTGGTTTGAAGATAGGTTTTTTCAAATACATTTCCTATTTTAAAATCAGTCAGTAATGAACGTTATGGTAAAAGGAGAGGTTTAAAATGAGTAGACTTGAAATCCCAGGTCCAGATAAAGGCCAGCTCGTCGTTGAAGAGCTGTACAAAGATCTGGAACGTAGAATTGAATCCAGCTCCGGGATTATGTCCGGTTGACATGACTCGTGCATTTATCGAGATGTGTCAGACGCAATCCTGTGGAAAATGTACCCCATGCCGCGTTGGGCTGTGGCAACTGAAGAACCTTCTGACAGATGTTATGAACGGGACTGCTACAATGGAGACACTCGATCTGATTGACACACTGTCTGAATCTATCCGCGAAGGTTCTGACTGTCCGATTGGATATGAAGCCGGTGCCATGGTACATAAGAGCTTAAGAGACTGTCGCGAAGATTATGAAGAACATGTCCGTCAGGGACGCTGTACCTGCCACTATACACAGCCTGTACCTTGCGTTTCTCTCTGTCCTGCACATGTTGATATCCCTGGATATATCGCACTGACCGGAGAGGGCCGTTATGCTGACGCAATCCGTCTGATCCGTAAGGATAATCCGTTCCCGACAACCTGCGGTTTTATTTGTGAGCATCCTTGTGAAGCCCGCTGCCGTAGAAATATCGTAGATGATGCCATCAATATCCGTGGACTGAAACGTATGGCCGCTGATTATGCAGGCAAGGTTCCGCCACCGGAATGCGCACCTTCCACCGGAAAGCGTATCGCTGTCGTAGGCGGTGGACCTGGTGGACTCAGTGCTGCTTACTACCTGCAGTTGATGGGACATCAGACAACCGTATTCGAGATGCTTCCAAAGCTCGGCGGAATGCTCCGCTATGGAATCCCGAACTACAGACTTCCGAAAGATCGTCTTGACGAAGACATTCAGGCAATCCTTGAGACAGGAGTTCAGGTAGAATTTGGAAAACGTATTGGTAAAGATATCACAATTCAGAGTCTCCGCCAGGAATATGATGCTGTTCTTATTTCCATCGGTGCAAGCACTGATAAGAAACTTGGTATCGAAGGCGAACATGCAGAAGGCGTGATCTCTGCTGTGTCCTTCCTTCGTGATGTTGGAGAAGACAAGAGCCCTGATCTTACCGGACAGGAAGTTGCTGTCATCGGTGGTGGTAACGTTTCCATGGACGCCGTCCGCACAGCAAAACGTCTGGGTGCGAAAAAAGTAAGTATCGTTTACAGACGCCGTACTGCAGATATGACTGCTCTTCCGGCTGAGATCGAAGGTGCAGTTGCAGAGGGAATTGAAGTACTCACACTGAAAGCACCATCCAGAATCGAGACTGATGAGAACGGACACGTTTCAGGTATCTACGTCACACCACAGATGATCAGCAAGATCAAGGACGGTCGTGCAAGTGTCTGTCCGACAGGTGAAGAAGATTTCCTTATCCCTTGCCAGACACTCATCGTTGCAATCGGTCAGGATATCGAATCTGAACACTTTGCCGAAGCCGGCGTTCCGGTTTCCCGCGGTAAGATCATGACAGAACGTTATGGCGGTTTCGATAACATCCCTGGCGTATTCGCCGGTGGAGACTGTGCGTCCGGACCTGCTTCTGTAATCAAGCAATTGCTGCTGCAAAGGTTGTTGCCGCCAATATCGATGAATATCTTGGTTTCCACCATATCATCAGCTGCGATGTTGAGATTCCGGAGCCTCGCTTAAGCGACCGTGAACCTTGCGGAAGAGTTGAACTTACAGAACGTGAAGCCTGCAGCCGTGTCTGTGATTTTGAAGGTGTTGAAAACTGTATGACAGAAGCCGAAGCAAAACAGGAATCCCACAGATGCCTGCGCTGCGACCACTTCGGTTATGGTATCTTTAAAGGAGGTCGGAAAGAAAAATGGTAAATATTACAATTGATAATCAGAAAATATCCGTACCTTCCGGAACTACTATCATGGAAGCTGCGGCAAAACTTGGAACTCCGATTCCGAAATTATGTTATTTAAAAGATATCAACGAGATTGCGGCATGCCGTGTCTGTGTTGTTGAAATTGAAGGGAAAGATCGTCTGGTCACATCCTGTAATAATGTTGTAACCGAAGGCATGGTGATCTACACGAACAGCCCAAAAGTACGCATTGCAAGAAGACAGACTGTACAGCTTATCCTTTCCCAGCATGACTGCAAATGTGCAACCTGTGTCAGAAGCGGGAACTGTACACTTCAGCAGGTTGCAAATGACCTGAACCTGATCGATCTTCCGTTCAAAGAACGTTTTGAAGAAACTCCTTGGGATAAGACATTCCCACTCATCCGTGATTCACGCAAATGTATCAAATGTATGCGCTGTATCCAGATCTGTGACAAGATCCAGGGACTGAACATCTGGGATGTTACAAGTACAGGTTCAAGAACAACGATCAATGTAAACGGAAATAAAAAGATCAACGAAGTCTCCTGTTCTCTCTGCGGGCAGTGTATCACACATTGTCCGGTCGGTGCACTTCGTGAGCGTGATGATACAGAAGACGTATGGAGTGCGATTGCTGACAAGAAGAAAGTTGTTGTCGCACAGGTTGCTCCGGCAGTCCGTGCCGCGTGGGGAGAGGCTCTCGGTCTTTCCAGAGAAGAAGCAACAATCGGAAAGATCATGGACGCCTTGAAAAAGATCGGCGTAGACTACGTCTTCGATACTTCTTTCTCTGCTGACCTTACGATCATGGAAGAAGGAAATGAATTCCTGCAGCGCTTCACCAAAGGAGAATTAAAGTTGCGTCCGATGTTCACTTCCTGCTGCCCTGGCTGGATCCGTTTCATCAAATCACAGTACCCGCATCTGGTGCCACAGCTGTCCACAGCCAAGTCACCACAGCAGATGTTCGGTGCTGTTATGAAGACTTATTTTGCACAGTCCATCGGTGTTGCTCCGGAAGATATTTACACCGTATCTGTCATGCCTTGCGTAGCGAAAAAAGGCGAACGCAACATGGAACTTTTCTACGGTGAGTATGCCGGACATGACATTGACACAGTTCTCACTACAAGAGAGCTGACAAGAATGATCCGTGCTGCACATATTGATCCAAAGAGCCTGAAAGACCGCGAATGTGATCCGCTTATGAAAGAGTGGTCCGGTGCCGGTGTTATCTTCGGTGCTACCGGCGGTGTTATGGAAGCTGCACTTCGTTCCGCACACTATCTTGTAACAGGACGTAACCCGGATCCGGATGCATTTAAGATCGTCCGCAGTCCATCCTTTGAGACGGATGTTGTAGAAGCTGAAGTCCAGATCGGTGATGCTACGATCCGCGCTGCTGTTGTCAGTGGTCTTGGAAATGTACGCAAACTGCTTGAAGCAATTGAACATGGGGAAGTACACTACGACTTTGTGGAAGTTATGGCCTGTCCGGGAGGATGCGTCGGCGGAGGCGGCCAGCCGATCCACGACGGCGAAGAACTTGCACACACACGCGGTGCAAACCTCTACTTCCTTGACAAGAACGCCAAGATCCGTTTCTCCCATGAGAACCAGGATGTTATGAAATTGTACAACGATTTCCTTGAGAAACCATTGTCACACAAATCACATATGCTGCTTCATACAGATCATACAAAGTGGGATATGCCTAGATAATAATTCCTATATAAAAAACAAGAGCCAGAACAGTGGGAAGATGCGGTGCTGTTTCTGGCTCTTGCCAAAATCAGGCAGGACGGATTCATTTTCCCGACCTGCCTGATTCATCATATTCTTATTCTACTGTTACACTCTTTGCAAGGTTTCTCGGCTTATCTACATCAAGTCCCTTTGCAACACTTACATAATATCCGAGCAGCTGCAGCGGAATCACTGCGAGGCTTCCCATAAAGTGCTCATCCACCTTCGGAACATAAACTGTAAAGTCTACCTTATCTTCCATCTCATAATTGCCATAGTTTGTCACACCCATCAGATATGCGCCACGGCTCTTACATTCCATCATATTGCTGACTGTCTTCTCATACAGCTTGCTCTGTGTCAGAACTCCGATTACGAGAATATTGTCCTCGATCAGACTGATTGTTCCATGCTTTAACTCACCTGCCGCATAAGCCTCAGAATGAATATAAGAAATCTCTTTCAATTTCAGACTTCCTTCCAGACACACTGCATAGTCAACTCCACGGCCTACAAAGAAGACATCATGTGCATTCGCATATTTGGCTGCGAACCACTGGATTCTCTCCTTATCCTGAAGAACCTTTTCTATCTTCTCCGGAATTGTCTGAAGTTCAGAAATGTAATAGCTGTACTGCTCGTCTGTGATCAGCCCTTTCACTTTTGCAAACTGAACTGCAATACAATCAAGAGCTACAAGCTGTGCGCTGTATCCCTTTGTTGTAGCAACCGAAATCTCCGGTCCTGCCAGTGTATAGAACACCTTATCTGCCTCACGGGCAATACTGCTTCCGATTACATTTACAACTGCAAGTGTAGCAAGTCCTTTATCTTTCGCCATACGCATAGCTGCCAATGTATCTGCGGTCTCTCCGGACTGGCTGATCACGATAACCAGACCATCCTTCACAAGCGGCATCTCACGGTAACGGAACTCAGATGCAAGCTCTACACGGACCGGAATCTGAGCCAACTCCTCGATCACATACTGCGCCTCAACTCCTACATGCCATGCAGACCCGCACGCAACAATATAAATCTGGCTATATTTCTTAATCTCTTCCTCTGTAATATCAATATCCGTAAAGTCGATCACTCCGTCTTTCACAACAGAATTCAGAGTATCACGGATTGCTTTCGGCTGCTCATAGATCTCTTTCATCATGAAATGCTCGAAACCGGCCTTCTCTGCTGCCTCTGCATCCCATTTGATCTCTGTTGTCTCTTTCTCGATCTCGTCACCATTAAGATCATAGAAATGAGCCTCTCCCGGAACAAGCTTCGCAAACTCAAGGTTTCCGATATAATATACGTTTCTTGTATATTTCAAGATTGCCGGTACATCAGATGCAACATAAGTCTCGCCATCTGCAATACCGATGATCATCGGACTGTCTTTTCTGGCAACCCAGATCTCTCCCGGATAATCCTTGAACATCAGCTCAAGTGCATAAGAACCACGTACACGAACCATAGTCTTGGCAATCGCATCGATCGGTCCTAAGTTATATTTCTTATAATAGTAGTCAACCAGTTTGATCACTACTTCTGTATCTGTATCACTGTAGAATGTATAACCATGCTTTAACAGCTTCTCTTTCAACTCTGTATAGTTTTCGATAATACCGTTATGTACTCCGACAACCTCAGACTCAACTGTACCGGATCCACTTCTCTCACAGTTTCCGGATACATGCGGATGTGCATTGATCTGACTTGGCTCACCGTGAGTCGCCCAGCGTGTATGACCGATACCGCAAGTTCCCTTGAGTGCCTTACCACTGTCTGTCTTCTCTGAAAGATTACTCAGACGTCCCTTCGCCTTAACAACCTGTGCAAGATGCTCTCCGTCACGCACTGCAAGACCTGCTGAATCATATCCTCTGTATTCCAGCTTAGACAATCCGTCCAACAGAATCGGAGCTGCCTGATGGTTTCCTGTAAATCCTACGATTCCACACATAAATAATTCCTCCTATTAACTATCTGTATCCCACTCTACAAATAGTTATATGCATTTCCATGTTGTTTTCCCTTTTCAATGAGCCTATCACTTTCGTAATTGTTACAAAAAAGTTAAATAACTCATTCGTTAGTGTAACACAGATAGGCGAAATAGGGAAGTAAAAAATGTATTTTCTTAATCACTTTCCCATCACTACAGTGGCCAGTCCGAGAACCTTCCGTTCACGATCGCATGCATGATTCTGTCCTTCGCCCCTGGCGTCTCTCTGTTGATCTGCTCCATCAACTGTTTTGCATACGCTCTTTTTGTTGAACCGTCTACCGGGCACGTATTCTTAACCACACGGATTCCCTGGTCTGCAACAAAGTGCGCTACACCTCGCTCCGGAACATACATCATCGGACGGATCACCGTCACTCCCGCTTCCGGCAATTCTGTCACTGGTGGGAATGCATAGAACCGACCTTCATAGATCAATGACATCAATGCTGTCTCTATAAAATCATCCTTATTATGTGCATATGCCATCTTATTGATTCCAAGCTCTCCCAGCCGTTGATACATCGCACCCTTCCGAAGCTTTGCACACAAAGAACACGGTCTTGTATCCTTATTCTCCCGAAATACAATCCGGGCAATCTCTGTATCGACCTGTTCATAAGGAATCTCCAGGTGCTTACAAAACTCTGCTACGCCCGTAAAATCCATCCCTTCAAATCCTACATTACAGGTAATCGCAGATAATTCGAACCTCTTCGGGTAAAATTCCTGCAGCAGCTTCATCGCATAAAGCAGAGTCAGGGAATCCTTGCCGCCGGAAACACCTACCGCGATCCTGTCTCCGTCTTCTATCATATTGTAATCTTGTATCGCCTGACGGATCAGACTTAATAATTTCTGTTGTTTCATACTTCCTTCATTTTTTCTTTCACTTTATCCGGTACATCAATCAGTCCAAATCGATAAAACATTCCATAAATGTAGGTGACGCCCCTGATATCTCCAAGAGCCTTCGGCCTTTCAACTATTTCTCCTGTCTGCTTTATATTATGAAATGCCATCCTCACCGAACTCCAGGCCAGACTTTTACTTTTTTCCCTGCGGTCAATCCAAAGTTCTTTTGTATATTCACCATTTCTTCCTTTTCGCACTTCATAGGTGAACGGCAAACCGGAATATGTTTTAAACGTTATATTTTGATAACTGAGGATCATATCCCATAAATGCTCCTCACTTAATTCTTCCTGCTGTTTCCTCATTAGATCATAATTCATATCAGAAGCTTTCCTCAACTACTACTTTGCATCTTTCTATGTTCATCACATAACCTTCCAAATATTAGTTTCATAATATCACTTTTTCATAATACTTTACAACAATTTTGCGAAATTCAGGTTGCGGATTTTGTAAGCATCTCTTATACTTTATTATTATGTATGATACAAGGGTTAAAAGGTCATGCGTTTCTTGCTTGCATGAAATGCGAAGCAATCCGTGTATCATAGGGGTCAAAATACCTTTTGACCCCAACATCTTATGTATGAATTCGGAGGGATGAAAGCATGAAGATACTTCTGATCAATGGGAGTCCTAAAGGTAAAAGAAGTAATTCATTAAAGCTTGCATACAGTTTTATTGAAGGATTTAAAAATGGATGTACGGATGATGAAGAAAGCATCTCCATCGATGAACTCCATGTAGCTTCAATGAATATAGCTGCGTGTAAAGGATGCTTTGCGTGCTGGCAAAAAACACCTGGCATATGCTGTATCAAGGATGATATGCAAAAGGTTATTGGAAAATTGATTGATGCTGATCTTGTTCTGTGGTCTTTTCCACTGTACTATTTTAATGTCCCAGGTATCTTAAAGAATTTGATCGACCGTCAGCTTCCTATGAGCCTTCCTTTTATGAGTTCAAAACAGAACGGATACGGAAGCGGAAGTCATGACTCCAGATATGATATGGAAGGTAAAAGGCATGTTCTGATTTCCACCTGTGGCTTTTATTCTGCTGTTGGAAACTACGACAGTGTATTGCGGATGTTTGATCATTTTCTCGGCAAAGGAAATTATACAACCATCTTTTGTGGTCAGGGAGAATTATTCCGTGTAAAAGAATTGTCTGCAAGAACAGATGAATATCTTTCCACTGTAAAATGTGCCGGATCAGAATATGCAATGACCGGAACAATCTCTGAAGAAACAGATGCAATACTCCACACGCTTTTATATTCCAGAGATGTGTTTGAAAAAATGGCAGATGCCAGCTGGGGCATCAGCAAAACAACCGGAGAAAAAGAACCGGATGATCTTATATTTACCCGGCAAATGGCCGCTCTTTATAATAAAGATGCCTACGATGGAAAAGACCGCGTGCTTGAGATTCACTTTACCGATTTGGATCACACCTACCAGATTCAGCTTAGCAAGACAGGAAGCGAAGTATTTACTGATGGACGTCTTTCTCCAACTACTCGCATAGATACGCCTTTTACTGTATGGTCAGCTATTTCCCGTGGAGAAATCGGTGGCGCAGAAGCATTGGGGAAACAGATGTATACGGTATCCGGCGACTTTTCCTTGATGATTGATTGGGATAAAATCTTCGGAAGCGCATCTGTGGTCAAAAAAACAGAGAAAACGCCTCAAAATATAATTGAACAGAAAAAGCCTTCCATGACGACAATGCTGATACCATGGATTACATTCTGGATCGCTGTTTCTATTCATCCGGAAGTCGGAGCTATGATAACACTACTTGTGGTCGCAACAGTACCGTTTATTATGAGAAAACATAAATTTGTCATCTGGGATCAGCTCTCTATGGCAGCTGTTGCTATACTTTCTGCAGCGGCAAATATAACCGGAAACGGAGTTCTTCTGACAAACATCGGATATCTTGTATTTGGACTCTTCTGGCTGCTTTCATGCCTGACAAAAGAACCTTTATGCGCTGCATATGTAAAATATAATTATGGGGGTGAAAATGCACATCAGAACCCCCTCTTTATGAAGACAAATTATATTCTTGCCGCGGCATGGGGCACGCTATATGTACTGACAGCAATCTGGACCTTTCTGCTTAAGAAAGCCGGGTTTGGAAATGTACTTATCCTTGTGAATAATCTGATTCCTATATTGATGGGGCTTTTCACAGCATGGTTTGAAAAATGGTATCCTGCACGGATGGCAAGAGGCAAGAGAAAATAATAATTCTCTTGCCTCTTATGATTCTTAACTACCGCTTTCAATATATCTTCTGTACGCCCAATCTTTGACAATTCTAAGATAACATCTCCATGTTTAAATCTACAGCTCTTTCAATAATTCCAGCAGTTCTTCCTTACTGAAACTTCCACTTCCCATTTCTTCTCCGCCAATAATCTGATCAGCAAGAGCCATCTTCTTTTCCTGCAATTTTACAATATTCTCTTCTATTGTTCCCTTGGCAATTAATTTGTAAACGGTTACTATATTCTTCTGTGATCATATCTCTCCTGCACTTCCGTTACATATTATTGATATCTCTTGCACTATTTATATTTCTGGCACTATTACAATACTGCTCTGCCTCAGTATGCTTTGCTCCATTAATATTTATAACTCAAACTCTTTCAACAGCTTTTCCTGATATTCCTTGTCAACTGCCGCTTTCAATATATCTTCTGTACGCCCAAGCTTTGACAATTCAATATTTAACTGGTTAATTCTGTTTACTCCTTCTATTCGTCCCTCTTCTCTTCCTTCCTCCATTCCAATCTTACGGCCAGCTTCGATTCCTCGTCTTTCTGCGGTTAACATTCCTATATTGTAATCTCTGATTGCTCGTTGTCTTGTCTCGTATTCTAACCTCTTCTTTTCATCTGCGCTTAATTTATCCAATACGTCATATGCTTCTTCCAATTCAGAATTTTTCTTTGCCATTTCTTCAAAATCCTTTCTGGTTTTTCCTCCAAGAAAGCGCATCCACTGTAACAGGCTTGTCTCATTTTTCTCTTCCGGTGGAAGTTTTGACAATTCTAAGATATGCATCTCCATAAGATCTGTATACTCTTTTCCTGTCTTTGCATCGCAGAATGCAATTCTCCGATAACACTCTTTATCATCTAGAAAATGATCATATGCAAGAATGCTCACATGGATACACTTCTTCAAGCAATCGTATCCCTCGCCTTCTTTTATTTCACTTGTATACATCTTACTTAGATAATAAACAGAACGATTTGCCCAGCAATCAAATGCTTCTACCTGCATCTCAAAATCAATCTGTTCTCCATTCTTCAGTTTCACCCGGACATCTAAAATCCCATACTTATCATCTTTCGATTCTTTTCTGAGATTCGTAGGCATAAGTTCCGTGTTCTCTACCTCACCGGATGGAACGTTCAATAGTGCTGCGATAATATTCTTGCGGATGTTATCATTCTGCATCAATTCCTTGAAACAGAAATCTACCGTTGGAAGCATGATAAAGTCTTCCTGCTCCTCTTTCGATTCTTTACAATGTGATGATACGCTCTTAGTTGATACACTTTTCTTGTTTTCTTTCATAGAATTCTCCTCTCTTCTGTGCAACGAATGATTGCCTGAAGAAGAGGATTCTAAAGTTATATTTATCTTAACACAAGATAGTTTTCTATGGAAGTAACTATCCCGTTAAAATCAGATATTTGAGAAACAGTAACGAGAAACTTACTCCATCACATAATCTTCAAACAATATTCATCTTTTTGGTTTGTCATCGGATTATCTGCTCGAAAAACTGAGCTTATTGAATAATTACCGATTTGGTTCATAGATCTTTTTGCAGTTCATCAGAATGATGACTGCGTGGTATTAGATTATCATGAGAATTCTATTATTGCAAGCTGAATTTTTGTAAGCATCTCAAAACATGACGCACTAGTATTACAGCAGTTTTTCTTCTATACTAGCCGCATCATCAATGGAGGCACTTACCATTCTGATTCCGTTTCACCAGATGTGTACCAACTTCTTACATTGGCATATTCCAAAAAATACCGTCCTAGCCAATCGCAGACTATCCCACAGTTGCCCCTTGGAAACAGTTCAATAAAACCGTCTCTAAAGAATTCACCGTTCGCGTAGCAGCTCACCAACAAAGTGTTAAGTCTTAAGGTCATAACCCGCTGTCGTGC
>ENA-OQIO01001029-OQIO01001029.1-human-gut-metagenome-genome-assembly--contig:-NODE-1029-length-14299-cov-2.640771_pt1 | contig 14299 bp, 16 predicted proteins | sample MGYA00242573_ERZ504737 | MGnify/ENA primary metagenome ERZ504737 (study PRJEB26092, sample SAMD00036203) | human gut metagenome | host: Homo sapiens | study: EMG produced TPA metagenomics assembly of... | reverse complement strand
TAAGGGTCCATGCCTAAAATGTAATCGGCATTGGGCTGATTACGGCGGCTGCGCTCATTCCGGCAAAGCCGGTGCCAAGTCCCGCACCCATGCCCGCAAAAAATGTTACAAAAAGTGTAAATAAAAATGTCATGTTAATCTCCATTTCTGAGCAACTTGTTGTGAAGAGCGATGAGAAATTCGCATAGGCGATTTCTCATCTGCCATCATGCTATTTTCCTTTCGTGAATTATATTCTGTCATCAGGAATACCGGAAGTTATCGGAAAACAGCCGCTTTGTAAAATCATCTGATACACAGTATAGCACAAAATCAAAAAATCTCCAACAATGTCACAGAAAGCAATCAGGCAGTAAAACCAGAAAGCTCATAAAGATAAAAAGTCGTTTCTAAACCGTATATCTTATACCGGTTCCTGACAAAAAGCTTCAAAGACTGTAAAAAAAAAAATAATTTTAAAAAATGTAAAAAAAAGAAACCGCCGAAGCGATTTCTTTAGGGGGAATTGTAATAAGCTTTTAGTTAAATAAATAACTGTGTGCTTGTTATGTTTAGTATTATAACAGAAATAAAAAACTTGAAAAGACCTAACTTTTTTCTAGTACCTTATCAAAAATATATTTACAATACTTTTCAACTTTGCAGTCAGCAGACAAATGGGACGGCGAACCGGGCGCAGAAACAGCCAAAATCCGGAAAGAATCCGGTAAACCGGGTGATTTACGGAAAAAGAATGTCCGTTGTGGATAATATGTATCAGTTTTCCGCTAATCTGTGAAGCGGTCAGAGGTCCTTCCACTGCGGTCTGATTATCTCCCACCGTATAAAAGCTGTCCCTTGTAATACGGCAGATCCGGTGTAAAACCAGTATACCGTTCTCCCTGCGGTATAAAATGACATCACCTTTTTTTAGCCGGTCACAGTCCGCTTTTTCAATGACGGCAGAATCCCTGCCGGGAACAAAAAGCGGATACATACTGTAGCCCTGCGGCTGAACCTGAATGGTATGGTTTTCCAGCAATTCAGGAATTGTACGAGGTAAAGATTCCGAAGTATTTGTCTGCATCACTTGTCCTACTGCTTTTCCGGCATATTGTCAGGACATCCGTTATAATCAGAACGGAATGTGCTTTCGGCAAGCTTAGAAGCCGTACCGCCGGATTTAGAACAGGCCTGGCAGGTATCAGCGCCGGGATTTGCTTCCGTTCTGCCAAAGCGACAGACAGTTTTATCACCGCTTGCCATAAAAATACCTTCTGCCTGTTCAGGAACAACATGAATCATTGGTTTTTCATATGCAGACATAATAAATTACCTCCATAAATGAATCTTATACTTAATTAAATTATAAGTCGTAAAGCCTGCTATTGTCAAGGAAATGCAATAATGATATGATAAAAAAGCGTTTAAGAAAGCACATGAAAAAAGTAATATAGAAATGAAGAAAGGCGGATGTGCAGATGAAAACAAGGGCGGGGTATGTGATAAGACAGCTTGCGGATACATTTTATATTATACCGACAGGACAGCGGATTGCAGACAGGCGCCGTTGTTTAAAAATCAATCAGACCGGCTGTGTCATCTGGGACTTGTTACAAAAGGATTTATCATGGGAAGAACTGTTATCTGCCTATACGGAATATGTGAAAAGTATTGAAATGACAGAGGACACCAAAACCGTGAAACCTGCATCTATAGGCGAAGAAGCTTCCACAGTCACAGCAGCTTCCATAAGCAGTGATTTAAGTACATATGTGCTGACGCTGTTTCAGTTTGGCATGATACAGGCTTCCGCTAAGGAAATGCAGGCATTTCCGTTTGCTCCGTTTCAGGCAAAGGGAAATGCGTATTACTGCCGTTACAATATCGCAGGCATTCAGGTGCATTATAAAGGCAGAAAGGAATGGCTTCATGCGTTTTTTGAACCTTTTTTAGAGGACGGAAAAGAGAATCCGTCAGCTCATACGGTTAAGCAAAGCGGTATTTCCCAGAGCTGGCATGTCAGATCGCTGTCAGAAGTACCGGAAATTGCAGGAGAACTGCTATTGTTTGGCAGTCAGTTAGATGTTTACCGGTGCAGTGGGGATTATATGCTGCGTTTTCCGTCCAATCATCATCTGGCATTGTGCATGCTCTCCTTTGACGGTAAAGAAGCGGTATTTTATTATGACGGCTCGACGCAGCAGGAAGCAGTTGATGAACTGTTTTATGGTTTCCGCGCGGCATTTTTTTATCTTGCGGCACTGCACGGTAAATATGCACTGCACTCAGCTTCCAACTATTATCAAGAAAAGGCGTGGCTGTATTCGGCATCATCAGGTACGGGAAAAACGACCCATGTTAAATTGTGGGAAAAGCTTTATGCTGTACCGGTATTAAATGGCGATCTGAATCTGCTCGGTATGGAAAAGGATGAAGTCTTTGTCTATGGGATTCCATGGTGCGGGACTTCCGGTGTCTATACAACGAAAAAATACCCGCTTGGAGGCATTATTCTTTTAAAACGAGGAACGGAGAACCGGGTCTGTAAACTGCCTCAGGACGAAAGACAGCTTTACACCGCACAGCGCATGATTTCACCGGCATGGACAGAAAAACAGGTTGATGACAGCCTTTTATTTGCAGAAAAACTTTCGGACCGTATTCCAATCCGGCAGCTTTACTGTACGCAGGAACCGTCTGCGGCGGCTGTGATGAAAGAATATATTGATAAATATTTAACAATATAATGACGGTGCGTAAAGGCGGTTGGTTGGCAGAAAAAAAGGACTAGCATATATTGTTAAGGAAGGAAAAATGAGAAAAAAATAAATGGATTTGTGAGCGGCTAAAAAGCGGGCGGTTTAAGCAGCTTTGGATTCAGACGGTATGGATTTATTCGTATGTGAGAATGTACTGGAAAGAAATCGTGTTTTACACGGGAACGGGTCTTCTCGGTACGGTAATCGGACTGGTAAGCAGTCTGCTCTCCAAAGATTTGGTTGATTTGATTACCGGACATCAGGCTTCGCGGCTTGTTATGACTTTTGTGTGGTATATTGCATTTTCAGTCGGAAATATCTGTGTGACACAGCTGTTAAATTATCTGTCCAATATGATTTCGTTAAAAGTTGATCAGGAAATGAAGGCAGATATTTTTCAGAAAATGCTGACAACACGTTTAGAACCGCTGATGGCATATCATACGGGAGATTTACTGACCCGCTGGAGCAGTGATGTATCTGTGATTTCATCGGGTGTGTTAAATTGGATACCGAATCTGATTATTTATACCGCAAAATTTATAACGTCTTTTGCAGTGGTATTTTACTATGATGTTACCTTTGCCCTGCTGGCGCTGATTGGAATCCCGGTGAGTATTGTGATGTCAAAAACGCTTCTTTCCAAAATGCAGGCTAATAATAAACAGAGTGCGGCAATGAATGCAAAAATGTCGGGATTTCATCAGGAAACCTTTTCAAATATTCAGGCAATTAAGGCATTTGATTTAATTCCACTCTACGTCTGCAAGTTACAGGATCTGCAAAAAGACTATTTTTTGATGAAAAAGAAATTTCAGAAGCTCAGTGCATTTACATCGATTATGATGTCTTTTGTGGGGATTGTGGTTTCATACAGCTGTTACGCGCTCGGCATTTACCGGGTGTTTACCGGGGCAATTACATACGGTACAATGACGCTTTTTTTATCACTGTCGGGCAGTCTTACCAGTACGTTGAATGCCTTAATCGGCATGGTTCCGACAGCTGTTTCGATAACGACTTCGGCAGGCAGGCTGATGGATATTCTAGATATGCCGCATGAAGATTTTTCGGATAGAAAGCAGGCAGAAGTTTTTTATAAGAAAAATAAGCGGGCGGGAATCGGTGTCTGCATGGAAAATGTATCGTATGCATATCATACCGGAAAACAGGTGTTAAACAAGGTGGATTTTTTAGCAGAACCTGGACAGCTTACAGGGCTGGTCGGAGCCTCCGGCGGCGGAAAAACGACAATGCTCCGTCTTTTACTGTCTTTACTTGAACCACAGCAGGGAACGATGAAGCTATATGCAGGTGATGCCGGTCAGGACGGAAACAGCCAGTTCCAGAAGGATTCACAGGAACTGCCACTCTCTCCTGCCACCAGACAGCTTTATGCATATGTACCGCAGGGAAATGCGATGTTTTCGGGAACGATTGCCGACAATATGCGAAGTGTCAAACCGGATGCCACAGATAAAGAAATCATAGACTGTTTAAAAAAAGCGTGTGCATGGGAATTTATCGGACAGCTTCCGGATACCATTTATGAAAAAATCGGGGAACGCGGGAACAATTTTTCAGAAGGGCAGGCACAGCGCCTTTCCATTGCAAGGGCACTGCTTAAAAATGCACCGGTACTGCTCCTCGATGAAGCCACTTCGGCACTCGACATTGAAACGGAAAAACAGGTTTTAAAAAATATTATGGAAGATTCACTGCCGAGAACGTGCATTGTTACGACACACCGCCCGACAGCATTGAAATTATGTAAAAATGTATATGCCATACAGGATACACGCTGCAGGCAGCTTTTGCCGGAAGAAATACAAAAAATCATCAGGACTTTTAAAAATCCCTGATGATTTTTTGTATGCCGCCTGTTACGGATTCTTATGTATTAACACATACCGACATCGCCCCAGTCAATCGCATCATAAGGCTGGTGTCCGATACGCTCCCAGTTCGGATAGCGGTTGCCGTTATCAACATCGTAGCTTCCCCAGTATTTTTCAAGCTGGAGTCCGCAGCCGTTGTAACGGAAAGCCGGACATCCGTTACAGCCGAAACGCTGGATATAAGAAGTTGTATTATTATAGTCCGGTGCATGCCATACACCATTCATGTATTTGCTGTCGCATTTCGGTGCGGAAACCCCGCTGTCTGTATTGTCACCGCTGGCAGCATATACCCCTTCATAATGCTCCTCTGTGTCGATAATGACAGGTTTTTCATAGTTTGCCATAACTGATAAACCTCCAATTCATTACATTTCTGTATTAGAATAATCCTTTTTATTTAGTCAGTCAATACTTTTGACCTATTTTTCAAAAAGTTTTAAATCCCGCAAAAGACGGCTGCGCTGGGAAGCCTTTTTAAAAATGGACAAGGTACTTGTCTTGCGGATTCTGCGGTTGTTTCTCAAAAAACGGATAAGTGTTGTGCACCACAGATATGGCCATAAAAGGATACAGTCGGAATGGCTGTTTCCCAGTTTCATCTGATGGTGGAATTCACAAAGAAACCCTGTCAGACTGCTGTTTTTTAAAAATACCATACGGTTAGTGCTGGAATGTCCGAATTCTTCCGCTTCCAGTATTTCATCCATTAAGGCTGCATAGTGCTTGCGGTTGTGGGAAAGAGCCTCCTTTTCAGAAACATTTCCAAATAAAAATGAAATCTGCGTGTAAGGCAGTCCCAGATACAGTACACACAGCGCCGTAACCGCTTTCGCAAAATTTTCAAGCCGTGTTTTTTTAGAAGCTGTAAAAAGACCTCTTTTGTGTCCTGTGAAAGGTCGCGTTTCCAAAAGACTGTCCAGTCACATAACAGCTTTACACCAAAACCCGCACGCACAAAGTGCTGTAACATATGCAAAAGCAGATAGTACGCATCGTAGGGGTCAGTGGCGGCACAGATGGGATATCCCAGTATGGTTTTGTGAATCCTGTGACTATTATATTCAGGTAAAAGTGCCGCAATGTCTGTATTTAGTTCATTTTGTTCAAATGGTTCGGAAAGCATGGCATGCAGTTCAATATGAAAATGTTCCGGAGCCGTAAATACAGTATGGTGATGTGTCAGCTGTGTGGATTCTTTTTGAAATCCGTGGTTTTCCAAAACGCAGACAGCGGCTTCAAACTGTGCATGATCTGGAATCAGCAAATCGATATCTCCTGACTTGCGCGCTTCCGGGACAGGATAAAGCTGTGCAGTCTGCCAGCTTTTAAAAGCAGGACAGAAATGCCGGCTTCTTCTAAAAGGGTAATTAAAAAACTGCTGTAATATAACAGTCGGTAATTTTGCAGGACAATCTGCGTGCTTTTTATCTGTACCTGTTGCATTAGGTCTTGCGGGATTTGCGGTATCTGCAAAGTCTGTGCCGGTATAAAATTGCCGGTTTGATTCTGTATCGGCGTGGAATTTTGCGTTTCACACTGCGCTGCGCAGACATTGACGGCGGTAAGCGTATCATACAGCAGGGATAAGACACTGTGTCTGTCTGCGGTATGAATCAGTTCTGTCCAGTTCATATCATCAGAGCATTTTTTAAAGAAATCCGATACAAGGCGAAGTTGTTCCCGGTCGGTGGATTCTTTGTCAAAGTCCGCAGCCGGGCTGGCTGAAAGCGCAAATTTTAAAAAATGAAGCAATATAAAATCTTCGTTTCTCATTTTCGTAATCCTCTCCATTTATGAAGTAACAGCTGCATAGCATCATTGTTTTTATAAAGTATGATAAAGACAAAATTTACTACTAACGTACAGCAGATCAGACGCAGTGTCATATCGGGAATGATGCCGGTAATATGAAATGCAGCTGTGCATTTTTCGCATAAAAAATGAGCTGTCAGCCATACAGCGCCACATTCGATACAGTAGAGCAAAAGTCTGCGGTAATACGGAAATACCGGTGTCTGGAAGTGATACTTATATAAAACAAACGGTTCAATCCAGAGTGTTGTGGTAACGGTGCTGATAAAAGTTCCCATAAAACGCCGAATGTACCAAAGCGTTGTGCCAGTATAATGGAAACAATCAGATTAATCAGTGCTTCGGCAATGGATTTATACCGGTCATACCAGAACAATCCCAAAGAATTTCTAAAAATCAGGCAAGAACGGGTAAGCCCCCGGATATAAAAATTAATGCACAGAATCCATACGATATCGGTTGTAAACAAATATTTTTCACCGAAACTCAGCACAATAAAGGGATTGAGCAGCTCAAACAGGCAGATGGCGGCAAAAGAAAACAGCCAGTGGTTGAGTAAAAAGACGGAAGAAAAAATCGTCTGCACCCGCTCTTTGGAAGCTGTTGCACCGAGATTGCCGACACTGGCGGTAATCCCCTGAAAGGTTTCGTTTAAGACCTGCTGGACAGAGCCAATCAGCAGATAGTAATTGGAATAACAGCCGACACTGGCAATGCCGACAAAGCTTGAAATCAGCAGGTTGTCAGTGTTATTGACAATCACATCTCCGATTTTGTGCATCATCATGGCACGGATATTTTTTAAAATGTGCTTCCGCTCCTGCTTTTCAACAGGAGCAATATTTTTATCCCGCAGAAACGGGAAAATCCGCTCAGCTTTTTTTGAAATGTAAATGTTTGAAAACAGTGTCGTCAGGATATATACATATAAGTACAAAATAAAATTTTTCGTAAGCAAAAGGACCGCAATCTGGACGATATCCTGAAGTACCCATGAAACGGTTTTGGAAAGTGTTCCAATGTACATGAGCTGATGGGCATCAAGCAGGGTGCGCTTGTATACAAACAGATAAGACAGCACTGTGTTAAACAGATACAGGATATAAATATAAGTCAGGTGCGGAATATCCGGTTTGTTTTTAATTAAAATGTCCATAAACGGAATGACACAGATTCCGGCGGCGGCAACAAACACAGCCACAAAGCGGTAAAACCACTGATACAGGTGCATAATGGATTTCTGCGCTTCCGTGTTGCCGTCTGCAATTGGTTTATACAGGGCAAAGGAAATCGCCGTTTCAATGCCCATTTCCGACAGGGACAGTACATTTAAAATGTCAGTAAACAGTCCGTTGATACCGACGTAATTTTCCGACAGCACATGGGTAAAAACAACGCGCACAACATATCCCATAAGAATTGCGGCGGCTCTGGAAAACAGGGCAATGCTGGTATTGTATGCAGAATACTGTGTACGCGATTTGCTGTTCAAAAAAAGACCTCCAATCATTGTGGTTTCATAAAATTACTGCCCTTTTTCAAAAGAAGAAGGTTCAGGAAAAAGCGCGGAAAAAGCGGTATTAATCTGTGTTTTGGCACGTTCAAAATCAATGGCTGTATTGGCATCATTGATACAGATGATATCTGCTTTCTGCTTTTTAATGACAGACACAAGCTTTTTATTATCCGAAGCCGCATTAAAATAGCGGAAGCTGCGGCAGACATTTTCCGCTGTAAAATAACCGGTCAGTTTCTGCCATTCCCGCAAAAGGTACTGGTTGACATCGTCTGCATGACGGAACTTGTGTAAACAGGTTGCATCTAAAAGTGAATACTCCTTTTCCCAGAGTGTTTCATAGGTTGATCTGCAAAGCGGTGAAGCGCCGTGTACCGTATAAAAACCGGAAAACAGCGGAAAAGCCAGTTCTAGAAAGTTATAACAGAAATAAAGTGGCGGATATCCGGGTTTAAAATAATTACGCCACTGATGGCGGATATTTTCACGTTTGTTAAAATATTTTGACAGCACCAGCGTATTATTTAAAAAGATATGTGACATGACCGGATTGGCGGGATTTGCAACAACCGGCTGTAAGGCAAGCATATCACAGGGCTTTCCGCTTTTAAAAAAATGCTGCGGCGTTACCGGGCGGATTAAAAAGACATCGTCATTAAAGTAGACAAAATTTTCTGAAAGTCCTGGTATCCGGTGCAGATTTAATTCAATAGTATGCGAATTATAAGTCGGCAGATACTGCGGTGGAATAAAATCCGTGTGTTTTATGATATGCAGTTTCGGGTGTGCGGTATTCAGCCACGCAGGAAGATGTCCCCATGTTACAAAATAAATATTATGAACCAGGGTGCATTTTTTTCAATGCCGCGGAACCAGTATTTTAAATGATCCCAGTCGCGGTAGCGTTCTTTCCGGTTATCGGCTTCACTGCCGGATGCAAAATGGCTTTTTTCATCAAGCCATGCAGGGTCACTGCCATCGACCCATGTAATTACAAAATCTAAAGTGGAAGACTGCATACTTTTTTTTGTCATAAATTGCCTGCTTTCTGTTGCCATGATATAACTTATATCATATATTTATAATGTTAGGGTCAAAAGCCTCCAACTATGATGTGAGGATATTGTATGCTGCGCCTTCTTTATCCTTACATTTATAAACATACGTTATTGCGTTTTTCGCCCTGTTTTGCAGGGCTGTTCGTTCGTTAATGGCGTTTGTGCTCATTATATCATATGTTGCAATGAATTAGAAAGGTAAATGCAATGAAAAATAAACCGGAAAATAGAAATTTGCAGATAACCCGCCGGGCAGTCTGTATTCTTGCAGTCTGTGTGACTGTGGTGATTTTAGGAACAGCTGGATTGTGTTTGTATTTTGTATACAATAAAAAGCCGGTGTGGACGCAGGCAGATTTAACGGTGACACAGGAAGTTCTGCACAATCCGTACTGTGGCTGGTATCAGATTTACGGCTATACGCTGACGGACGAAAGTCAGACAGCCGGACAGAATCCGGCATGGAGTGTCTTGGATACAAAGATTTCTGTGGCTGTTGCACAGAGTGAAAGTGCCAATGACCGGCTGGCGCTGCTTCAAATCAATTTAAAACAGTTTGCAGACCGTGACCTTACCGAAAATGCGCTGGCAGAGCTGAAACATATCCTTACCCGCTGGGAAGAAAGCTCCTGCAGCCTGATTCTGCGTTTTTATATGACTGGGACGGGTAATGCGCAAAGCACTGAGCCAAACGACATTTCACAGATTGAAAATCATATGCGGCAGTGCGTGCAAATACTGAATGAGCATAAAGACAATATCTATCTGGTGCAGGGAATTTTTATAGGAAATTACGGTGAAATGCACCACTCCCGCTTTTCATCCGAAGAGGAACAGATACAGCTTTTTACGGTTTTGCGGGGCTGTCTGGATGATGAAATTTATATGGCAGTACGTACACCGGCTCAGCTTCGTGCAGTTTTGGCGGCGGATCATCTGGATGAAGGACAGGCGGCGGTTATAAAAACAGGGCTGTTTAATGACGGTATTATGGCATCGGAGTCGGATTTGGGAACGTATACCGACAGAAGCGTGAACTTTCTTATCAGGATGAAGTTTGTCTTACCGTGCCAAACGGCGGCGAAGTCGTATCCGATACCGTTTACAATGACGTTGAAAATGCAATGAATACATTGCAGACAATGCACGTATCGTATTTAAACCGTATGTATGATGAAAAGGTTTTAAAAAAATGGAAAAATCAGCCGTATGAAGACACGACAGGTTATGATTATATCGGCGCGCATTTAGGTTACCGCTATGAAATCAGCGGGACGGCATTTTCTTATAAAATGTTTGGACAGACGGCACAGCTTACGCTTTCAGTAAAAAATACCGGCTTTGCACCGGCATATTATGATTTTACGACAGAACTGCGGATATGTGACATGGAGGGAAATATCATACAGACACAGAAGCTGGGTGAACAGTTCTCAACCACAGCATTACAGCCGGACAGCATAGTTACACTCTCCTGTCCGGTGTTTTTGCACATTGCAAAGGGAACTTATCAGGTTTATCTGAAAATGAGCAGTCCAAAGAGCGGTGAACAAATCCGATTTGCACTCACAGAAGAACCGACGGAAAACGGATACCTGTGTGGTACCTTTATATTTGAGTAAATAGAGTTCCGATATGGAATCAAACAGACAACAAAATACAGGCGTAAATTTATATGACCGTCAGGATTCCTACTGTATCACAGTTATCAAAAAAGACTTTTTTTTGACTGCGTTTCAGTGCCATGGAAACAGTTAGTTTATACTGACCGGAAGAAAGCGCTATAAGCGGGCAGTCAACGGATACGATACACTGCTCTCCCGCCGGGAGTTTTGCAATCTCACTCCTGCCAAGTACGGTGTTTTCTGACGACAGACAGGGTGCATTATTTATATTATCAGCCGTACAGCAGACAGCAGACAGTGTTAAAATGACCGGCTCATACAGGGCGGCAAAGCCGGTATTTTTTATGGTAATTATAAATTTGGAACAGTTTTTATCTGCCGCTTTGACAGCGGATAAAACCAGACAATACCCCAGACGGCGTCGATTTGTTCAAAGACGGATTCAGTTTTGTCTGTCTTTTGTTCTTTCCATTTTTGAAGTACGGTGCCGTCATACTGGCTGTTCAGGTAAGAAACGTGCATTTTGGTGAGCGTTTCAATTGCGGTATCCCCGTCATTGTATGGATTCGGCATGATAACCTCCCCACCGTTATAAACCTGCATACACCGTTCCTGTTGAAAAGAAAGCTCTGCGCTCCTGCTCCACTTTCCGTCACCGGAGTTTACGTTCCCCAAAGACACATTATCAGAGGGAATATTACCGGAGACGGTATCCCCGGCGGCATAAGTGCCGTAGTCGGTTTCAGAGCCGGTGATGGCATCGTTATACAGTCCGGTCAGGGAAAGAATCTGTCTGCGTGTGCCGGTATCCGTATATTCAGAAAGTCCCGTTTCAAGACTGCGCAGCTGTGCGGGCGTGCGCACTGCCATGGCGACAGCGCCTTTTGTGGCATGATAAAAGCTGTCTATCAGACGACAGAGGCTTTGTCTGTCGCAGAATTTGGAAGTATGCATTTCTCCCCAGCTTCCGATAAAAAGTCCCTGCGTAGTGTAGATATGTTCAGCATATTTGTAAATGATACTGCTAAGCTGGTTCATATGGGACTGGATTTGTGAAAGTCCAGCAGGTTCGTGTTCCATGCCTTTTCCTTCATCATCATAGATAATCCGCAAGATTATGTCTTTGTTATGACGGGCAAAAAAAGACAAAATTTCTTCAAAAACCGTAAGTGCCGGTGCATCGAAATTCTGTGCGGCATAATTTCCAATACAGACACGCACCAGACACAGGGATTCCTCCGCTTTCAGACACCACTGCAATTCTTTAAAATCAGGACAGTCCGGCAGTGTAAACGGATAAATGCTGTACCACCCTCTTTTGGGATTAGCCGTGCGTTCATCTGCTTTTTCAATGGATAGATACGGCTTAAATTTATTGTGTTTTTTGAATATCATTGTTATAACGCTCCGCTTTCGGTACATTTTTAAAGATTTTCTGCCGGATTAAAACGGCAAGAATACTAAAAAACATATGAAACATATAGCCGATTGGTTTTAAACCGGAGTGCATACTCTTTCCGTGTTCTCTTAAATGCATGACCGCCGGAATTTCCACAATATTAAAATCTGATAAAACCATATTGGTAATCATATTTGCATCCGGGTACTTTTCATCAAAATTGCCGAATTTTGAATAGCACAAGGCGGCACGGCGCTTAATCCCTGTAATCCTGTTGTCGGTCCATGATGGTACGTCCTGTTGACCACTTGATAATATGGCGGAATAAGAAAAATGCAAAACGTTTTAAAGCCGAGGTTTCAAAGTACGGACTGTCGTTTAAATAGCGTGACCCCAGTACAATATCGGGATAGACAGCGTTTTCATCAGGGGTCTTTAACGCACGGTACAGATTGATTAAATTACCGGCATCGTGCTGTCCGTCTGCATCCATCTGAATGACATAGCGGTAATTACAGCGGATTGCATACTTATAACCGAGCTGTAAGGCACTGCCGTAGCCGAGGTTAAATACATGCGTGACAACGGCGTGGTGTCTTGCTTTGACGATCCAGTTGGTGTTATCCGAAGAAGCATCATTCATAACCAGAATATCAGCAAATTCAGCAATTTCAGGCTGCTCCAGACGGTCTAAGACCTTGGAAATATTTTTTTCTTCATTATAAGCAGGTATAATAATTAAAACTTCTTTCTGCATTAATTTGTCCTCCGCAATTATCCCTGTAAGATTTGCATTATAGCTTAAGGTGAGTAAAGTAAATCACGAATCATATGAATATCGTTTTCAAAATGGCAGGCTTTTTGTGCTGCCGCCCTGCCAAAACTTTCGGCAGTCTGCGGATGCTCTATCAGATATTCCACCGCATTTGCAATGCCTTCCGGTGAAAACGGACAAAGCAGACCGTCTACACCTGAAACAATCTGTTCGCGGTTGCCGCTGCAGTCGGATGCCGCAATAGCACAGCCAAGCACCTGCGCTTCCTGTATGGCAATGCTCTTGCCTTCAAAACGGGTCGCATGAATATAAAAATCTGTCATTTTAAAATACGGATACGGATTGGTCTGCATTCCTAAAAAAATAAAATGGTCTTCTACGTGCAGTGACCGGGCAAGCTGTGTGAGTCTGCCGTATTCCGGACCTTCCCCGATAATATACCAGTACACCGGGTACTGCTTTTCTAACAGCAGTTTGAGGGCATAAACCGCACAGTCAAATCCTTTCTGTGGTGTCAGTCTGCCAACCGTCAGCAGACGGATTCCTTCATGCATGGCTTTTTCGGCAGGTAAAAGTGCCTTTTGCCGGATTGTTTCGGTGTCAATCAGGTTGTGAAACACCGAAAGCTTCTGCTGACATTCTGGATAGACACCGGCAAACACACCGGCTGTTTCATCGGAAACTGCAAAAATCCTGTCAAAATCCATATAACAGTCCTTATCCAGTCTGCGTGTATACCCTGCCTGTACATAGTCAACATGGATAAATGCCGCTTTTTTAGCGGCAGATACATGATCGTGTACATAGTAGGCAGAACCGCCCTCAATATACGAAACCGCTAAGTCAAAATGCGTGTCAAACCGTTCAGACCCGTCTGATACAATCCGCCACAGCAGCTTTTCAAGCGGTGTGTTTTTGCGGTTTAAAAACAGATAGGGCAGATTCAAAAAAAGTGCGCCGTGGCAGAAGCATTTTTTCAGCACTGTTTTTAAAAGAAGAAATTTCCCCTTTTTAGATAAGACCGATTCCCCACAGAAATGACGGTTGAGCAGGTGGACATAGGTGGGCAGTTCACGGACGAGTTCTCCCTGTCCGCACAATACATATAAAGAAATATCATATTCGTTTTCAGGCAGTTTTTTTAACAGGGTTATCAGCGCGGTTTCCGCACCGGCGCGTCCCAGTGTATTGATTACAAATAAAATTTTTTTCTTCATACGTACTCCAATATTAAAGTTCTGTTTTGTTTTTTCCGGTCAGCTGCTGTAATTCTGTAAGAATCCGTTCATTTTCCTGGTTTAAAAGGGAAACCTGCATGGCAAGTTCCTGATTTTGCGGCTTAAAACAGAAACATATTCGGAAATCTTAAACAAAAACAGGACCAGAAAGGCGGATAAAATCATCTGTGCAGGACCGGAAACAGCGAAAGTCCCGGTACAGAAGCTGAGTGCCGGAATAATGCCTGCAAGGAT
>ENA-OQIO01001028-OQIO01001028.1-human-gut-metagenome-genome-assembly--contig:-NODE-1028-length-14307-cov-3.929408_pt1 | contig 14307 bp, 17 predicted proteins | sample MGYA00242573_ERZ504737 | MGnify/ENA primary metagenome ERZ504737 (study PRJEB26092, sample SAMD00036203) | human gut metagenome | host: Homo sapiens | study: EMG produced TPA metagenomics assembly of... | reverse complement strand
ACTGTATCTGTTGCAATGCGATTATAAGAAGGAAAGAAAGCAATGAAATCGCTGATACGGTGGAATGAGCTCTTTCCGTATGGCAACATTCATTAGTGTTATTTTAGTGCCGATCGTGTCATTCATGAAACCAATCATGGGCGTGGGTTCTGCGATTACTTTGTTATTCCAGGCATATGTATGTGCAAGAATCGGTATGGATTATTGTAAGACGAGTACAGATAAAAGTATTGCCGGAGTAATGGCAGCAGTGCTTGCATTCAAAGGTTCCGGATGGGCTTTGCTTGTAGGTTTTGCAATGAACATTTTACTGTCTAATATGGAATTTCAGAAGAAGAAATTGGAGATATCAGAGACAGAACAAAAATAATAAAAGAATTCAACAGGAGCAGTTAGTCTGGAAAATAGACTAGCTGCTTTTTGTGTAAAAAAAGCAGCTAATCTATTTTTTGAGGACAGACAGATTCTTTCTTTTTTGTTATAATACAATAAAAGGAAAGAACACATTGGATATGTCTATGGAATTTAAAAATGCAGACAGATTCTAAGTCGGAAAAGGAGGAGTTCATATGGGACTTATTAAAGCAGGTATGGGTGCACTTGATGGAACATTAGCGGATCAATGGAAGGAGTTTTTCTATTGCGAATCTATGCCGAAAGAAGTGCTTGTTACAAAGGGTCAGAAGAGAACGACAGGTCGTTCTTCTAATACAAAAGGAAATGACAATATCATTTCTAACGGTTCCGGTATTGCTGTGGCTGATGGACAGTGTATGATCATTGTAGAACAGGGTAAGGTTGTAGAAGTTTGTGCAGAGCCTGGTGAATTTACATATGATACCTCAACAGAACCATCCATTTTCTCGGGCAATCTCGGTGAGAGCATTAAAGAGACATTTAAAACCGTAGCCAAGCGTTTTACTTATGGCGGAGATACAGGTAAGGATCAGAGAATTTATTACTTTAATACAAAGGAAATTCTGGAAAACCGTTTTGGTACAGCGAATCCGATTCCGTTCCGTGTAGTAGACTCCAAGATTGGATTGGATATTGACGTATCAATCCGTTGTTCAGGTGTATATTCTTATAAGATTGTTGATCCACTGTTGTTCTATTCAAATGTATGTGGAAATGTAGAACAGGAATATTCCCGTGAAGAACTTGACAGTACTCTTAAGACAGAATTTATCTCAGCCCTGCAGCCGGCATTTGGCCGTCTGTCAGAGATGGAACTTCGTCCAAATCAGATCGTAACACACAATACAGATCTTGAAAATGCCATGAATACTGCACTTTCAGAGAAATGGGGAACTCTTCGTGGACTGAAGGTTGTAAGTATTGCTCTTGGATCAGTTATTCTTCCGGACGAGGATGCAGAACTGATTAAACAGGCACAGCGTACAGCTATCATGCGTGACCCTACAATGGCAGCAGCTACACTTGTCGGTGCTCAGGCAGATGCGATGAAGACCGCAGCGGGCAACGAGGCAGGAGCTATGACAGGATTCATGGGCATGGGTATGGCAATGAATGCTGCAGGTGGTGGAATGAATGCACAGAATCTTTTCGCTATGGGACAGCAACAGCAGGCTCAGCAGGCAGCACAGCAGCAGCCGGCACCGCAGGTAAGTCCAGCAGCAGATGGATGGAAATGTGCATGTGGCACCACAGTAACAGGTAATTTCTGTCCAAACTGTGGAGCAAAGAAACCGGAACCGAAACCGGCACCGGGCGCATGGAAATGCTCTTGCGGAGCTACGGTGACAGGCAACTTCTGTCCAGAATGCGGTTCTAAGAGACCGGCAGAGGACGAAGGCTGGACATGTTCCTGTGGCGCAGTAAACAAAGGCAAATTCTGTACGAACTGTGGAGCGAAGAAGCCGGCAGGCGCACCGCTTTACCGTTGTGATAAGTGCGGATGGGAACCGGAAGATCCGAAGAATCCGCCAAGATTCTGTCCGGAGTGTGGAGATATCTTTGACGAGAACGACAGACAGTAACGGATGACCAGCGGTTAGAAAATAACTGCCGGAAACCTGGCACGAAAGAAAGGAGAATGAGTTATGGCAGGCTTGCAGGAATATAAATGTCCTTGCTGTGGCGGTGCAATCGCCTTTGACAGTAAGATTCAGAAGATGAAGTGTCCGTACTGTGATACTGAGTTCGAGATGGATGAACTCAAAGGTTATGATGCAGAGCTGCAGAATGAACAGGCAGATGATATGGAGTGGGATACTTCCGCAGGCAGTGAGTGGCAGGAAGGTGAAACAGATGGTTTACGCACGTATGTGTGTAAGTCCTGTGGAGGCGAGATTGTCGGAGATGCCAACATGGCAGCAACAACCTGCCCATTCTGTGATAATCCGATCGTAATGATGGGACAATTTTCGGGAGCATTAAAACCGGATCTGGTAATCCCGTTCAAATTAGATAAAAAGGCAGCAAAAGAAGGATTGAAGAAACATCTGACCGGAAAACGTCTTCTGCCAAAGATCTTCAAGGATCAGAATCATATTGATGAGATCAAAGGTATTTACGTTCCGTTCTGGCTTTTTGATACAAATGTAGATGCCACAGTCAGCTATCGGGCGACAAAAGTACGAATGTGGAGTGACAGTGATTATGATTATACTGAGACAAGTCATTTTATGGTTCACCGGGTGGAAGTATTGGTTTTGAGAATGTTCCGGTAGATGGATCCACAAAGATGGCAGACGATCTGATGGAATCTATCGAGCCATTCAATATTTCAGGTGCGGTGGATTTCCAGACTGCTTATCTTGCAGGATATCTGGCAGATAAGTATGATGTAACTGCCGAACAAAGTATTGAACGTGCCAATAAACGTGTAAAACATTCTACAGAGGAAGCTTTTGCTGAGACAGTAAAAGGTTATGCTACAGTAACAACAGACAATAGCAGTGTACAATTTCATGGCGGAAAAGCAAAGTATGCACTGTATCCGGTATGGCTTCTGAATACGACATGGAACGGAAATAAATACACCTTTGCAATGAATGGACAGACAGGAAAGTTTGTCGGTGATCTGCCGGTAGATAAAGGTGCAGCAGCACGCTGGACAGTGATGCTGGCAGCTGTATTCTCAGTTGTAACGTATGGTGCTGCATGGCTTTTGCACCTGATCGGGCTGTTTTAGGGAGGTGGGGAAATGAAGAAAAGAATTTTATCGTTTATGACGATCCTCATCCTCTGTCTAGGCCTTGCAGTTCCGGCTTTTGCGGAGGAAACAGAAGGATTCGCGAATGAATATCCTCGTGTCATCGACAATGCGGAGCTTCTGTCTACAGATGAGAGGGAGCTGTTAACCAGTAAGTTGGATGAGATCAGTACGCGACAGAAGGTAGATGTGACGGTTGTCACAACCGATACACTGGATGGACTGACGGTATCTGATTATGCGGAACGATTCTACGAGTCTCATAATTATGGTTATGGACCGGACAAGGATGGAACAATACTTCTGATCAGCATGGAAGATCATGATTGGTATATGGCAACCTACGGATATGCTATTACAGCATTTACGGATGCAGGTATCCAGTACATAGGAGAAGAGATGACGGGTGATTTGTCTGATGGTGATTTTGCGGCAGCATTTGATACATTTGCTGATGAGTGTGATGATTTTATTACGCAGGCAAAAACTGGAGAACCTTATGATATCGATAATGAACCACAAAAACCAATGTCATGGATCTGGATTCCGATTTCATTAGTAGCTGGTATCGTCCTTTCATTGATTGTTGTTGGCACTATGAAATCAAAGCTGAAAACAGTACGTTTCCAGGCAGCAGCTAATAATTATGTGAAAGCTGGAAGTATGAATCTTACTGAGAGCAGAGACATATTCCTGTATAATACAATGACAAAAACGAAAAAAGAGAAAAATGATTCTTCCAGTGGTGGCGGCGGAAGCAGTACACATACAACATCTTCCGGAAGCACTGCCGGAGGCGGTGGCGGAAAATTCTAGGAGAGATGTCCGGATACAGAATACCGGGGCAATTTTAATAGTGAAAAAAGAGAAGCTATTTCCCAAATGATTGGGAATTGGCTTCTCTTTTTTAATGATGTAATTATCTTTTCACATCCACAAAATATTTCCTGAACTCATCATAAGAACACGGCTGTCCCCAGTAGAATCCCTGGCAGTAATCCGGTTTCAGAAGTTTCATCTTCTGTAATTCGTCTTCTGTCTCAATACCTTCAATACAAAGTTTTAGACCGAGATTATGAATCATGTTACTAAACTGATTTAACAGATAATATTTCTTTTTGTCCGTGATTGCCTTGGAAGTAAAACCACGATCAATCTTAACAATATCAGGGTGAAGTTCACTCAGATAATGAAAGTTGGAATAACCGGTTCCAAAGTCATCCAATGCTAACTGCAAGCCGGCCTGTTTTAATTCTTTCAGGAAGTTTTGCGCCTTTTCATTTTTTTCGAGCAGAATACTTTCTGTCAGTTCGATTGCAATTGCAGCAGGTGGAAGGCCAGAATCGTTCATCTCGCTGATAAGGTCTGTAATAACATCTGATTTTGTGATTTGCACCTGGGATACATTAATATTAACTTTGAAATCAGGAATTTGCATCCGGATTTTCCGGCAGGCAGTTATTGCTTCTCGCATGAACCAGCGTCCGGTTGGAATAATCAGTCCGCTTGTCTCTAAAAGTGGTATGAACTCAGCAGGTGAGATCGGTCCAAATTTTTTAGAAGCAAAGCGTATCAGCACCTCTGCTCCGGTCAGTTTATCCTGTCGGATATCCATGACTGGCTGGAAGATTATTGAGAATCCACGGAAACTATGATTTACTGCTGAATGAAGCTCATTTGTGATCTCGCGGATACGTAAGAAATTCTGGTACTCTTCTTCCTGGAATATATAACAGCAGTTTCTTCCATGCTGCTTAGCCATGGTCAGCGAAAAGTCAGTTCGCTTTATAAGTTCTGCATAACCGGTCTGTGACAGATCCGGAAGCGGAAGGATACCGGCAGAAATAGTAAATACCGCAGCAAAGTTGTTTTCTTCAATAAACTGATTAATATGCTTGCATATGTGGTCATAAAGGTTAGATGCTGTTGTCATATCAGAGGATGTTGTATCTAATATAATAAATTCATCTGATGCTATCTTGTAGACCTTTTGGCTATCCGAGATACAGGATAAGATGCAGGACGCTGTTTCTCGAAGAACGTAGTCTCCGTAATCCCATCCATAGTTTTCATTGATCATTTTAAAACCGTCAATTCCGACATGAATCAAGAAGCCTTTATTAAGTGTAGAAACCGAATCTTTGAAATATTTTTCCAAAGAAGTCTCTCCGAGAAGTCCGGTAATATTATCAGCTTTCTGCCGGTTACCAATTTCATTGATACATCCGATCAGGTAGATCGCTCTTGCTGATCGCCACGTATGATATACCACGGCAGTTGATCCAGACTGGTTCCCTGTTAAGATCCAGCCAGCGGTAATCCATATTGTGTGTGTTCCGGTCTGTGTTGAGCAGATTATCTAGTTCAGCTTTCAGAAGCGGATAATCTTTTTTGTATACGAATTCTTTAAGTTCTTTTGTCATATTATGGAATTCATTTCCAGGCAGACAAAAACGATTCAGAGCTTGTGGAGCAATATAGAAAAAGTCGGTTCTGAAATCCAGCATATACAGGAAACCATCTGTGCTTGGGCTGAGCAGATCGATGATATTACATAATTCTTTAAGCGAAAAATCCTGATAATTTTTTGTGTGGCTGAAGATTTCTTTCTGCTGCTTTTCCTCGGCAGATGTTCCTGTATTAATAAGCGTGTTGCTAGTCAGAAGTTCTGAATTGCCTGCATATGCAAGTTTCCGTTTTCGTTTTATGCGGTACAGCATGAGATCACTTCGTTTTGCAAGGTCTTTAAAAGTGCTGTCCATTTCCGGAAGAAAACAGGCATATCCGGAGGAAATACTTAATGGATAGTTAAAGGTATGCTCTGTTGATTCTAAAGTTTGATTTAATTGAGCAATTTTGTCTCCAATATTATTTTCCTTATTCTTATTGTAGAAATATGCAAATTCATCTCCACCAATGCGGAAAAGATTTTCTTTATCAGGAAAGAATTGTTTAATGCACTGAGAACATAACTGCAGAGCTTCATCGCCTTTCTCATGTCCAAACCGGTCATTAATTATTTTCAGATTATCCAGGTCAAAAAGAATAAGACCGGTAGTATGAAGTTTGTCTTTCTGCACGTTAAGACGATTCACTTTCTTTTCATAGGCATTTCGATTCATGGTATCTGTAAGCAGATCCGTGTCCGCAAGTTTCTGTAGGTAAACCAGCTTTTGTTTCTGGAGATAGTGATCATAAAAACGTGATACCTGGATCCAAACCAGCAAAAGGGTAAACAGCATCGTTCCAAATGGGAGGAAGATGGATGTTTGCTGGAAATGCTGGATATAGTAAGCAATAAGTTCTGCAACACCAAATGCCATGACCAGATACATTGGATATTTAAAATGTCTGGCAGCTTCATTTTGTAGTTTTATAGATTCATAACGAATCAATATTACGGTATAAATTACATTCACCAGCATGATCAGATGAGTTACCGGAAGAATGCGGAAGATATCGATGACGCCTGTACATTGAAGCAATACTGCCGCTGCCATATTGCACAGATAGAGAATGGACAGGTGTACAGCTCCTTTACGATATTTGCTTTTACAGATATCATACAGAATAAAGTTAAAAGGTACTGGAAACAGGAAAAAAGTAAAGTAGTCTATAAAATAAAGTGCTCTTGAATCTGGAATTAAAAACTGCAGAAAACCACATTGCTTTAGAGTCCAAAGTGTGATCAAAAGAGAAAAAACACCAAGGTTCAGGAAAATCATGTAGGATTCATCTGACGAATATTTATCATTTTTCCTCATTATAGAAAAGCATAAAATCAGGCAGATGATTCCTAACGATAAGATTTCGCAGCCTAGAACCAATGAACAGAGACTGTTGCTCAGGATCTTCAGGGTACAGTCTCCTTTTGTCCCTCCAAAAAGATGGAAAGAATTTCCGTAGTAGTCTGAATATACAGAAATAATCCTGACCTGCAAGTGTTTTCCATCACTGTTTTTTGGAAGATCGACAATATGCCAGCAAGAGCCGGGAGACTTCATGAATCTTAATGTGTCAGTATCATTTCCAAATTCATAGATTTTCTCTCCATCAAGCAATACCTCAGCCCGGGTATGGGTTGTCTTGAACAAAATGGATTGTTGATTCTGAAAAGAATCTGGAAGAATGACATCTTCAATTCGAATATTATCTTCGAATCGTTCGGTTGTCACAAGCTGGGTTGTATTGTCAAAAACTAAATATTCACGGGTCGTATTTTGATGAAAGATCCAACCTGAAAAGACAGTGCCAAACAGGATGAACAGGATTAAAGAGATCCATAATTTTTTCTTAAATTTCATAACTTTTTCCTTTTATAGAATATCACTTCCATCCGGGATCTTGGAAATAATCGTTCGATTAGTCCTGAACAGAAAGATAAGTGAGACAATCAGTGACATGATCTCAGCAGTCAGGAAAGCCCACCATACTGCATGAAGCCCACCAAATTTTGCCAGTACATATGCAGCCGGAATCAGTACGACAAGCTGACGCATGATGGATACGATCATACTGAACACGGCCTTTCCAAGCGCCTGGAATACAGTACCGCAGATGATGCCGAACCATGCAAGTAAGTAATGGATACCGATGATACGAAGCGCAGGGACTCCGATCGTAAGCATATCAGCAGATGCGTTGAACATTCCAAGAAGTACCTGCGGAACTAATTCAAAGCAAAGGAATCCGAAGAGCATAATGCAAAATGCTGTTGCCATACTGAGTTTGATCGTCTTGACCATACGTTTTCTATTCTGCGCACCGTAGTTGAATGCAATGATCGGAGTGATACCGTTATTCAAACCGAAGACAGGCATGAAGAAAAAGCTCTGCAGTTTGAAATACACTCCGAATACGGCAGTTGCAGTAGATGAAAATGTGATCAGGATACGGTTCATGGAGTATGTCATAACAGAACCAATCGACTGCATGATAATAGATGGGATACCGATTGCATAAATTGTTCTGATAATTCTTCCGTCCGGACGAAAACCACGGAACTGAAGACTTACATCCGGGTTGAATTTATGATTACATGTAAATGAAACAAGTGCTCCGACACACTGTCCGATGACCGTAGCCACGGCAGCACCTGTAACCCCCATCTTCGGGAAACCGATCAGACCAAAGATCAGGATCGGGTCAAGAATGATATTCGTGATCGCACCACACAACTGGGAAGTCATACTGAAAATCGTTCTTCCGGTGGAAGTGAGCAGTCGTTCAAAGCAAATCTGTGCCAGCAGTCCCATAGAGAAGATCATAACAGTGCTCAGATAATCGATTCCCATTTCCATGATCTCAACATCTGCATTTCCAATCTGGCTTGCATAGAAAGGTTTTACTACGGTAAAGCAAGAATAAGAAATACGATATAGCTTATGATATAAAGAAATGCAGCGTTAGATGCAATTTTGTTTGCCTCATCATTTTGCTTTGCTCCGAGTGCTCTGGAAAGGAGTGCATTCATACCGACGCCGGTACCGGTTGCAACTGCAATGAGCAGCATCTGTAACGGGAAGGCGAGAGAGACTGCGGTAAGAGCATTTTCTGACAGCTTTGCTACAAAGATACTGTCTACAATATTATAAAGTGCCTGCACTAGCATGGAAACCATCATCGGTAAGGACATGTTGAACAAGAGTCTGCCGATCGGCATGATTCCCATTTTGTTTTCTGCTGCAGGGGCAGAAGCTGTTTTTTGGTTCATATATTCTCCTGTTATTACTAAAAATTCATTTAAATTGCCAATTATTAATGATAGCATTATATGGTGTACGTTTCAATAGTTGAAGACTTGAAAATGTCTTAAAGGTCAGTTTGGCATTCTTGAATTATTGTGTTAATAGGTAAAGTCAGTAGAAGTAATAGTAACAACTTGACAGTTTGCGTACTGCATGATATTTTCTAAGTAGTAAGTAGTAAGTAGTAAGTAAAAATAGCAATCAGGAAATAAGAGGAAAGAGAGGAAGACAGGTATGAAAGATCTTACATTATCTCAGCAATATGCATTACTTGCGTTGGACGGACAGGAGAGTATTCATCCAAGCGTGGCAAAAAGTGCTGTATTGAGAGCTGTTTCGGCTGCGCAGGTGTTGGAGACAGAATTAGGAAAAGCGGATGCGGATTCATTTTCAGAATTTTCTGCAGAACTGCAGAGAGCGGTACAGACGGCAAAGACGTTGAAGAAAAAAGAGGAGACTCAGATTGAGAAAGAAGTGGCTGCTGTTTTGGAAGCAGAAGAACTTCTAAAGGAAGTACCGGATATTTTGGGCTGTGATATGAATTATGATACATCAGGTGTTGAACTAAAGGCATACCTTAGTGATGAGACAAGTTATATCAGAATAAAAGAAGGACTTCGTGCAGAGATTCTAGAGGATGGTCCAATTAGTCTGGAAGATGCGGTTCTCTTATGGCTTCTCCGTGAAAGTGGCTGTATCCATGATTTATTTTCTGTATCAGAGCAGAACCGTGTAGAAGAGCGTATGACAGAAGCTGCCGTTCAGGATGAGAAGTACCGTGCATTATGGGAAGCAGAATTTCATAATGTTTTTGAAGGATTTATGAATCGGTTTGTGAAGACTAAGAGCAAACTGCTTAAGAATCCATATTTAGAGGGTGTTAATCTTGTATTCCCGTATCTTGACAGAAGAAAATCTGTATTTATTGATATGGTTATTTTTGGAACTAACGTGGCAGACAGAAGAGCTGCGGCTGTAGAATATCTGAAGAAAAAAGGCTTTGCGGTAGAGGAGATCAGAGTAGGCAGTGAGACTTTACTAAAAATAGGCAATATATATTACCGTATCTTCCCAATGACGAAAACAGCATATAAAGTACCGATTCAGGGAGTCAACCTGGTACCGGCATACTGGCAGTAGGAAGAAAGTACTGAAATACTAATTATGTAGACAGTAGAAAAGGTGAGCAGATGTCAAGACAGAGAAGCATGGAAGTAATAGAGCAGGCAGAATATGTGACAATCGGAGAGCTTGTGCGGCTTACGGCAGTGCGTTACAGTACTTTGAAATTTTATACAGAGGAAGGAATGCTGCCGTTCGAGCAGGCAGAAGAGAATCTGACTAGAAGATACCGCAGAGTTGAGAGCTTAGAAAGGATTGCGCAGATTCGTCGGTTAAGAGAACAGAAGAAGACAATTCCGGAGATTAAAGAGATTCTGGGATATGGTGAAGAGTAGAATGCGAAAAGAGGCTGTCATGTGCAGCCTCTTTTTTAAGCATTATTCCTTCCATTCCGGCGAGACAAACAAGATATTTAGATGTTCTAATTGTTTCTTCAAGATAGTTTAAATTCATAATCATCCCTGCCTTTACAAAATGTTGCTGTTAACGAGTTACTATAATGATAGTATAGCATAAGTAGAAATGATTGTCTGAAAATTCAAATAAAAACAGAAGAAAATTTAAAGAAAAACTGGAGAAAATAAAATTTACAGTTGACAATAGCTAAGAAATCAGCTATTATATGAATATAATAATAGTAATTATTACTGAAATAAAAAGGGAGGTAATCACATGGAGAAAAAAGCACTTTACAATCTGTCTTACGGAGTATTTATGTTATCCACACGTTCCGGCGAGAAAGTAAATGGCTGTATTACGAACACATGCATGCAGGTAGCAAATGATCCGGTTCGAATTGCAATATCTGTTTTAAATAGTAATTATACTTGTGATCTGATCAAAGAAAGCGGAATCTTTGCATTGAGTCTGTTAGATGTGCAGTGTTCCTTTGAGACGATCAAGCATTTCGGATTCCAGTCAGGAAGAGATGTGGATAAGATGAAAGATCTGACGCTTCCGGTTGATCAGAATGATATACCATATATGGGATATCAGGCATGTGCTGTAATCAGTGGTAAGGTTCTGGAACAGCAGGATCTTGGTACACATACTCTGTTTATTGCAGAAGTAACAGATGCAAAACTGTTGAATGAGAATGCACCGCTTACTTATGCAGATTACCAGAATCGTGTAAAACCAAAGAAGAAAGAGATACCTCAGGATAAGAAGATCGTTGGTTGGAGATGTAAAATCTGTAATTATGTATATGAAGGCAGCGAACTTCCGGCAGATTTTATTTGCCCGATCTGCGGACATGATGTCAGCGATTTTGAACCAATTTTTGAAAACTAATGGTAATGATTCATTGGTCTTGTCATGTAGTGAACAGATGTGAGATCAGGAATAATTATAAAATGAAGATGAAAAGAAAAGGAGATATGGAATTATGAAATATGTATGTGATTTATGCGGATGGGAATATGATGAGGAGCAGGGATATCCGGAAGGCGGCATTGCACCGGGAACAAAGTGGGAAGATGTACCGGAAGATTTTGAATGTCCGCTGTGCTCCGCAGGAAAGGATCAGTCTCTGAGGAGTAAAGAGAAATTTTATTTAAAATAATGAAAACAGGTGGTAGAATAGATACAGAACTATTTTATCACCTGTTTTACGTTACGAAAGAGAGGAAGAGAAACATGTATCAGGCAGCAAATGACAGATATGAGAAAATGGCTTATGTACGTTGCGGAAAGAGCGGATTAAAGCTCCCGGCAATTTCACTTGGATTGTGGCACAATTTTGGAGATACAGGCGTCTATGAGAATATGAAGGAAATCCTTCTCACAGCATTTGATAATGGAATCGTACACTTCGATCTGGCAAATAATTACGGACCGGCTTACGGAAGTGCGGAGAAGAATTTTGGCAAGATTCTGAAAGAAGAACTTGGTATGTACAGAGATGAACTTCTGATCAGTACAAAGGCTGGATTTGATATGTGGGAGGGTCCTTATGGAAACTGGGGAAGTAGAAAATATCTTCTTTCCAGTCTGGATCAGAGCCTAAAGCGCATGGGGCTTGATTATGTGGATATTTTCTACCATCACCGGATGGATCCGGAGACTCCGTTGGAAGAGACAATGGGTGCACTTGCAAGTGCAGTTCAGTCAGGAAAAGCACTTTATGTGGGTCTCTCAAATTATGATGGTCCAACATTGGAAAAGGCAGAAGCAATTTTAAGAGATTTGAAGTGCCCATTTGTGATCAATCAGAACAGATATTCTATCTTTGATAGAACAATTGAGAAAAATGGATTGAAAGACACTGCGAAGAAGCTGGAGAAGGGAATTATTGCATTCAGTCCACTGGCGCAGGGACTTCTCACCGACCGTTATCTGAAAGGAATCCCGGAAGACAGCAGAATTATGACGGACGGTCGTTTCCTGAAGAAATCTGCTTTGACAGAGGAAAAACTTGTGAAGATCAGAGAACTGAACGGACTGGCAGCCGGACGAGGTCAGACATTGGCAGAGATGGCATTGAGCTGGATCTTGAAGGATGGTATTGTAACAAGCGTTCTTGTAGGTGCATCAAAACCGGAACAGGTATTGGATAATATCAAGGCAATACAGAATACAGAATTTACAGAAGAGGAGCTCCGCAAGATTGATGAACTGTCGCTGGACTAAGCAGTAAGTTTGTTCATCATGTACTTGTTTTAAGCTAGTTGCCACTTCTAATCTGTGTTATACTGGATAAAAATGAAAGTTGAAAGAGGAGATTTTACTATGGATAGAATAGCAAGCTTTACAATCAATCACCTGGATCTGATGCCGGGTCTGTATGTTTCCAGAAGAGATGCCAAAGGAGACTGTGTGACAACGACATTTGACTTGAGAATCACAGCACCGAACAGGGAACCGGTAGTTGACACTCCGGCACTTCATACGATCGAGCATCTGGCCGCAACATTTCTCCGCAACAGCGAGAAGAAGGATGACGTGATCTACTTTGGACCAATGGGCTGCAGAACAGGATGTTATCTTGTAATGTTCGGAAATCTGGATTCAGAGGATGTACTTGATCTGGTTCTTGAGATGTGTGACTTCATTATTGGATTCGAGGGAGAGATTCCGGGAGCAGCTCCGGAACAGTGTGGCAACTATCAGGAGCAGAATCTGGATATGGCGAAGTATTACATTAAGAAATACAAGGATGCACTGGTGAATGAGCGCAATCTTGTATATCCGGAGTAAAGAAAAATTAAAACATTGAAAAAAGGACAGGTGACTGGTTTGTAAGACCAATCACCTGTCCTTGCTTTAGAGAAAGCAATTCTAATTGTTAATGAGTGCAGCATTTTTATGAATCGTCTCGTCCATGATATTCTGCACATAACTTCCGATATGTTTTTTGACATCCTTATCCAGTTCATTTGGATAGATCGGAGTACCGTATTCGAGAATAACATGTGTTTTCTTGATCTTTGGAAAATGATTTTCGAAAATTTCAGCAGTATTATTCATAGAAATCGGTACAATCGGACAGCCGGTCTTCGTGGCAATCTTGAAAGCACCTTCTTTGAAAGGAAGAAGACTTAATTCTTCACCTTTATTTCTTGTACCTTCAGGGAAGATACAGATAGAGATACCGTTCTTTACATAATCGATTGCCTGCAGGATTGTCTTTAAACCTTCCTTCGGATTCTCACGATCAAGGAAAAGACAATAGACAAAACGCATCCAGGTGGAAAGAAGAGGAACTTTTTCCATTTCTTTTTTCGCAATATAGCCGGTCAGGTTCTTGCATCTGCTGTAGGTAAGCAGAATGTCAAAGAAACTGCGGTGATTTCCGATGAAGAGAACCGGCTCATCCGGGACATTTTCCTCTCCGATAACAGTCACCTCAACACCGGTCATTTTCAAAATCACTTTAAATCCCCACTGGACAATACGCAGCGAACTGATGTCACGCGCATGTGGGTTGAATTTACCGATCACCCATCTACAAAGAAAACAGGAATAGAAAGAATCAGGTAAAGAATTAGAAAAATTGCAACAAAAATAAATCGAAACATATAATATCCTTTCTTTATCTTAAGAATAATAGAGTCGCCATAATATAAAATAACTACTGGCGCATGTAGCTTTATTATACCGTAGCAGCATAAAAAAATACAACTGATGCATAGATTGAAGGGAAATAAAAAATCCGGATGGCGTTACTGTTTACAGTATCTGGAATATTGTAATGAAAATAAAAAACAAAAGGGCTTTTTAGCTGTGTTTCTACTGTGTGTCTGTTTTTTATAAGCGGAT
>ENA-OQIO01001027-OQIO01001027.1-human-gut-metagenome-genome-assembly--contig:-NODE-1027-length-14313-cov-1.993797_pt1 | contig 14313 bp, 19 predicted proteins | sample MGYA00242573_ERZ504737 | MGnify/ENA primary metagenome ERZ504737 (study PRJEB26092, sample SAMD00036203) | human gut metagenome | host: Homo sapiens | study: EMG produced TPA metagenomics assembly of... | reverse complement strand
GTAGCTGTACATCGATCGATGCTCAGACGTACGTAGCTGTAACATCATCTAATCTTCTTATTAAGAAATAGAGATGTTATTTTATTTTAATTTTTTATTATGTGATTTAAGTTAGATAATAATGTTTATAATCAGCAGTTGTGAAATCACTAACATCGATCGTTAATAAATCACCTAGTTGAAATTTATTATATCCTCTGTTCAGACATCTATTAATAAATTCATCATGAGATAATAATCCCTCAGCATGAGTTCTATCAATAGTTTTTTGCTTAGGGTCATATTTGTTTAAGATATGTCCTAAATGTCTAGAAGGATCTAAGTCCCTAGTTTTTTGTCGCTTAAATAAAATTTCTAAATCAGCAGTCATTCTGATCGTAATGATTTTATAATTATATTTTTTAGATAAATTTAATAGATAATTTTTTTTGATTATCACTAAAAGGATAATCACTAATGATATTTTTATCAGAAATCATTAATTTTTCAATAAAAGAATAGTAGTATTCCCAACTTAAATTGATCAATTTATTTTTTTCATCTAAGTTTTTAAAACCATATTTATCCCATAATTGTTCTTTTACTTCATCAGGTGAAAAAGTAACAAAATCAGGATATTCTTTTAGTATCATTTTACATAAATAGGATTTTCCTGTACCAGGATATCCCGCAATTAAAATTAAAAAATTTTTCATAATATCAAACCTTATTTAAATTACTATATAATTATTTTTTAAAAAATGTTTTAACTCTGTTAAATTAGGTGAATTTCCTCTACTACCTAATTTTTGAGTATTAATACTAGCAACTGCACTAGCAATTTGTGTTGTTTGGGTAAGAGAAAAATTATTTATTAAGCCATAAAGAAAAGCTCCATGATAACTATCACCACAACCCGTAGTATCTATAATATTTTTTTGTTTAAATGCTGGTTGATAAATTATATTATAATTATTATCCATAATATAGCTTCCTTTATCACCTAATGTAATACCAGCAATATAAGAACCTTTTTCGATAATAATTTTTAGTGCTTTAATAGTATCTATTTCATTTGTATATTTATTAGCAAAATCTTTAGCTAAAATACATATATCAGATTTTTGAGCTAATAGATCATTGAATTCATTATAACGATTGGCCCCACCATCAAAAGATATTTTCACATTGTAATTTTTAGCTATAGTAATGGCATCAGATAAGATTTGTTTATGTCGACCATTTATATGTAAGATTTTACTATTTTTTATTACATCAATAAATGGAGATATGTCAGATAGTTCTGTAGTTGTACTTGGTGTGAAATAAATGGCTCTATCACCAGTTGATTTTTTTACTAAAATTGTAGCAGAAGCAGATTGTTTATTTTTCTCAATTTGTATATAGGAGGTATCTACATCATATTTGAGATAATCTGAAAGAATAGATTTTCCAATAATATCATCGCTAATTTTATCAATCATAATAGTTTTAGAACCTAATTTAGAAGCTGTAGATAAAGCAGTACCTACAGGACCACCAGAAGAACAAATAAAATCTAAAGTAGGATGAACTTCTCTACCGTTAGGAAAATTTTCTATTATCATTAAAGTATCTAAAGGAGTAGCGCCAATACCAACAATATCGTATTTTGTATTTTGATTAAATTTCATAATATAACATTCCTTATATCTAGGGAATATGCCTATTGGATAAATTTCCAATAGGCATATTTAAATAAATTATTTATTTAAGAAAATACCAATTTTGTGTTTAACAATTTCATAAACAACTTCATTACAAGGTACAATATTATTTCTTAAAGATGCATTTTCTTTGGTAGTAGCAAATTTTTCCATTGCTTTTTTTTGTCCATCCCACTAATAATTCAGTGCCTACATTGAATTTACGAACACCATAATTAGTACATTTATGAATATCTTCTTCTTTTACACCAGTACCACCATGAATAACAAGTGGAATATCTACTGTTTCATGAATTTCTTTTAATAAGTCAAAATTTATATCTGTTTTAGATTTATATTGACCGTGATTTGTACCAACAGCAACGGCTAAAGCATCAACATTTGTTGCTTCTACAAATTGTTTAGCAATTTTAGGATCTGTATATTTTACTTCATGAGCAGCTACAGCAATACCTTCTTCTGTACCACCTATTGTACCAAGTTCCGCTTCTACAGAAACTCCTCGTTTATGTGCAAATTCTACAACTTCTTGTGTACGTAGAATATTTTCTTTTAATGGTAATGCGGAACCATCAAACATTACAGAAGAGTAGCCATTTTCAATAGCTTCTTTGATATCAGTAAATTTAGCAGCATGATCTAAATGTAAAACAATATCTAAACCTTCATTATCAGCCATATATTTACAAACACTAGCTAATACACCATAACCAATGTAACGAGCTGTACCAACACTAGTTGGATACTGATAGGTGAACCCATATCTTTAGCTGCACGGATCATATATGGGAGCATTTCTAAATTATGAGTATTGAATGAACCAACTGTAAAATTATATTTATCAGCTTTAGCTAGAACTTCTTTTAATGTAGTATACATAACAATTAACCCCTTTATATAAAAAGATATCAAATTAATAAGTAGTAGATTTTTTCATTGTTTCTTTATTTAATTTCATTAAATTATCTATTTTTTCTAGATAGAATTGAATTAAATTATCATCTTTAGCTAAGGATGCTTCTTTACGTTTTATATTATAAAGTTTTAATAAATCTGTAGAAGCTTTACCTAATGTAGGTTGTTTCTTTAGACTTTGTTCGTAGTAAGAGATAGCATCATCAATTTTATTGAGGTTGTACAAACTTCACCTAATTTATTAAGTATTTCAATAATATTATTATCATTAGATGTAGATAACTGTTTTTTAAGTTGAATAAATTCTTTTTCTAAAGATTCAGTGTCAATAGTTTTTTTTATATTTTCGTTAGCTGAATTTTCATTGTTATTTGTACCAAATAGATTTTTAAGGAATGAAACATTTAAATATCACCTCTTATTGACCAGCACCCATAAGTGGAATGATAATCCAAGCATATAAGAGCGCAGCTGCTATAGTATCAACATCAGTAGCAGTAGCATTTACAAATCCTAAAGAATCAAATATGCCAACTAATAAAGCAGGAAGAAGTGTAATGAAGAAGCCATGAACAATACCACCAATGATTGCTCCACGTTTACCACCAACAGCATTACCAAATATACCTGCAGTACCACCAGCAAAGAAGTTAGTTAACATACCAGGTAAAATCATAGCTAATCCAAAAACTGGTAATATGAACATAGCAATAATTGTACCAATTGTTGTTGTAATAAATCCTAAAATTACTGCATTTGGAGAATAAGGGAATAATACAGGGCAATCTAGAGCAGGAATTGCATTTGGAACTAATTTCATAGCAATACCACGGAATGCAGGAACAATTTCACCTAATATTAAACGAACACCAGATAAGAGTACATATACACCAACTACAAATTGAATTGCTTGTAGAAAGGCGAATACTAAATAATTTGTAGTACCAGATAAATCTTGACAAAATGCAGGACCAGCAAATAATGCTGTAATGATATAGAGCGGAACCATTACTACCATTACGGATAAATACGTATCTTGTAAAAATTCAAATTGTTTAGGTAGTTTTATTTCTTCAACAGAATCTTTAGAATTACCAACAAGTTTAGCAACACCAGCTTCTACAAGATAACCAATTGTGCAGAAATGTCCTAAAGCAATATCATTACTACCAGTTATTTTTCTTATGATTGGTTGAGCTATAGCTGGCATAGCAACAGCAAAAATACCACCGATGATACCACCTATGATTACCAAGGTAAAACCTCTAAATCCAGCAAAATAACCAAAAGCTGTACACATAGTAGCCATCCATAAAAAGAGCCTGACCAGTTAAAAATATATATTTCCATTTGGTAATACGTGCTAAAATAATATTTACAATAAATATAGCTAAGAATGTAAATGCAATTTGGCTTCCTAAACCGAGCTCATTCATAGCTTGACCATTAATAGCTTCGATTGAAGGAATAATACCACGTAAACCAAAACCTTCTGTAAAAATTTTCCAAAATAAGTTAAACTGCCAACGATGATTGCAGAACCAGCTGATAGAACCATAAATCCAAGAAGGGTTTTAAATGCACCGCTCAAGCAATTTCCAAAAGATTTTTTTTGGAGAATTAATCCCAATAAGGCAATTAAAGCTAGAGTAATACCAGCTTGAGTAAGGATGTTATTGATTATAAAATTAATAATTTCCATAAAAAGAAGCCTCCTTTAGTTAGTTTATAAAGCACCTATTTCTTTAAGTACAGGAGTAAGTTTTTCTTTAATTTCATCTTTACTTACAATATTTTTTAAATAAATAAGTTTTGTTTCATTTGGATCAATATTAAATTTTTCAAATTGAGTCTTAAAATTAGAAGCTGTTAATATAATATCAGGTCGCATAGAAACAGCTGAAGAAATATCACAATGATCTAAATTTGCTTCTGCACCAATTTGAGCTAAAACAGTTTCAACAGTCATTTGACAAGCAAAACTACTACCAAGACCAGCACCACATACCATTAAAATTTTAGGTTTTTTCATAATAAAATCTCCTTTTTACATCTTTTTAATATATTAATTTAAAATTTAATAAATAAGCTTATAGATATATTTAAGAAATAATAGTTATTAAGCATTTTGTTCAAATTTATTTAATATAGAAATAAATTGTTCAATATTATCAATTTTTGATAGTTGTTCGATTTTCCAATTTTCGTTAATAACATTAACTAATGATCTCATAACATCAAGATGAGTTGTTGGATCTGGAGCAGCTAAGCAAAAAATTATTTTTACAGGATCATTTTCAGGATTACCAAAATTAATAGGATCCTTAGTCGTCATAATACTTAATCCCATGCTCTTTACACCATCTTCACTTCGAGCATGCGCGAGAGCCACTCCTTTAGCAATAACAATATATGGTCCATAATTTTTTACTGCATCAATCATAGCAGTAATATATTCAGGATAAATATATTTACTATCAAGAAGTGGTTTTGCAGCTACAGTTATAGCTTGTTGCCAATCAGAAACCGATTGATGTAATAAAATTTTATCTGGACTTACAATATCCGTTAACATTAAAAAACCTCCTAATCTATATTATTTAATAATTGCATTAGTGTTTCAAATTTTGGGTCTGTAACTAATTTATAGGAACCATATTTATCTATAAAAGCTTTATAGATACTTTTAAAAATATTTTCCCATAATTTGTATAAATGTTTAGGAATACTTAATAAAAATATTACTTGTACTTTTTCTTTATTCCAAATAATAGGATTTTTTAAGATACCTACAGAAATAGTAACTTCTGACATATGATTTTCTAAGGCATGAGGTATAGCAATCATACCACCAATTTCAGTAGAAGCCATATTTTCACGTTCAAATATTGATTGTTTAACTTGATTATCAATATAACCATGTTGAATCATAGCATCAGCTAGTTGTTCAATAGCATTATATGAAGATGTAGCTTCTAAAGAAGGGAAAAATAAATCTTCTTTAAAAAATAAACGATAATTAGTGAAATTATTTTCTTCATTTTTATTAAGTTGTTTTTCTACTGAAAGTAAATCATCTTCTGTCATAATAGGTTCTACTAAAATAAATTTTTTATTATCTAGTTTTGGAATAGGAACTGTAGAAAATATAAAATCAACACTGTTTATAATTTGCTCAGTTAATTCATAAAAACTCATAACACGAGTGATTTTTAAAATACCACCAAATCGTCTTTGTAGTTTACTTTTTAATAAAAGAGCAGTAGAAAGACCTGTAGCACATACAATAATAGCTGTTTTGCCCATTTCCTCGTTTAATTTATTACGTTCTAATGAGGCACCAAAATGGATGGCTAAAAAACCAATTTCGTTTTCATTTGTTTTAACATTTTCTTCTTGTTCGATTACTTCACTAGCAATTATCGCCATTTCAAAAGCTAATGGATAATTATTTTTTATAGATTCTAAGATACCATTGCGGATATTCATATTAAATTTTAATCTGTTAATTGCCGCAATTAGGTGAATAGTAAGACCAGAAATAAGTTCATTATCATCAGATAAATCAATATTTGTATTTAATTTGATTTTTTTTAATATATTAGATATTAATTGTTGACAATTATTTCTAGTTTTAGTTGATTCTATAAATTTTTGACTAGCTATAAAATGTTGGGTTAAATAATAGCTTTCGTTACTTATATCTACGCCTAGTTGTTGTTGAATGATAGATAATATTTCTTTTGCTGATGAAAAATAAGAAGATTGTTCTAATTTTTTTCGTTCATTTAAAGTATATTCAACAGTATTTTCTCTATTTGAACGACACATAATAATTATTATGTGAACTAAAAGATTTTTGAAAGCAATATCTGTTAGTCGTATGTTATGTTTTAAGATAACTTTCATTAAAATATGTTTAACAGAACTGATTTTCTTCTTGAGAAAAGATATCTTTTACAAATTTATTATTGGTAAAATTAATTAAATCATCTCTATTAAATATATATTCAGAAATGCAGTAACGTATATTTGTTTCATTTCCATTTATTTTTATACCATTAAATCTGTCTGATATGAGTTCAAGATTAAAACGTGCTAAGCTTTTCTTTATATCTGTTAAATATTTTTTTAATGTAGACAAGCTAATAAATAATTCTTCGGCTAATTCTTCTTGATTAACTATTTTGTTGTGTAAAGAATTTAATAAAATTCTAGCAATTATAAAAGAAATTCTATCATTATAATCAAAAGGAACAATATTGTCACCTGTATAGTTAATATATGAATTTAATTTATATTTTTCAGTGAGAACCGAATATTTTTCTTGCTCATCAATAACTAATTTGTAACCATTGCCTGCTTCTGATAATATATGAGCACCATATTTTTGGATACTTGAGTTTAAGTCTTTAATATCTCTTCGTATAGTGCTACGACTAACTCCAATAAGATTAGCTAGATTTTCACCTGAAATAGCTTTTTTATGTTTATTTAGTATTTTTAAAATAGATAAGATACGTTTATTTTGTATTGGCATTAGATTTATTTCACCTCCTGTCAATTACTATACTTTTATTATATTTAGATAATTTTGAAATGTTAAGACATGTTATGAACACATGCTATGTTCATTTTTAACTTAAAAATAAAATCTCTCTTTTAATAGATATTATAAAGAGAGATTTTTAAGTTATTTTGTAGTTAATATTTTTTTATCATTTAAATAGCATTGATTTAATTTTTCAAAGGCAACAGTTTTATCAATGATTGTTTTTATGAGTAAGTCAAGTTTACTATTTTCATTATAATCGGCAGGAGCAAAATATTTGATGCGATTTTCAGTAAATAATTTAATGACTTTATCCATATTGGATAATTGAGGATTATATACGCAGATAGAATGGCCACCATAGCTATTTACTAGTTTCATACAGGGAATATCTGTTTCACTATCGCCAATATAGACTATATTTCTAAAAGGCACGCGAATTTTTTCTTCAGGTATAGAATCGTTTACCGCGGGGTCATTTATATCTAAAAAACCTTTTTCAATGCGAAAGAGAAATTTGTGTTTTATTTGTATAATTAACAGCTTGAGCGGGCCATTTGGCTATGCATTATCATTAAAATAAAATGAGCTTGCATAGATTTTTTCAAATTCTTGAGCCATGACAGTACCTTCAATCATCTCTTTTAAGCCACTTGAGATAATTATAATGCTCAATGATGATATTATGTTTTTTGCCATAATCGCGAATGCGTTTGAACCATGTTTTGACGCCAGGAAAAAGTTCAACTTTGGCTCCATAATCAGCAAGTATTTTTTTATCTAAACGGAAATTTCTTTGAGATTTTTCTACCATTTTATACATATAAGCTAAATTTGTATCCATATCATTAGCTGTGGCTAAAGCATTTGATTCTTCCCAGAAATTATTTACATCATAGCCTATATCTTGAATAAAGCCTTGAGCTTGCATATCTTTAGGTGATAAAGTCTTATCAAAATCATAACAAATGGCAATAACAGGAAATTTTTCTTTATATTTACGTTTATACATGAAATCACCTCTAATCTTTATTTTATTATAATCATTTAGTATATACTATGGAAATTTTTTATAAGTTTTTAAAAATATGTTGGAAAAACAACATATGCTTAATATGATTTGTTATATAATGATATATGAAATTTAGATGATTGTTAATTGAGTATAAATTTTTTGTTATTTAGGAGAGGCTATTTGATGAATATATTTGAAATTTTAAGAGAAGAACATGATAATATCAGTAAATTTGTAGATAAATTTGAAATTATGGCAATAGATTTGATGGAAAAAAATGAAATATCTATTGAAGAATATACAAAAGCTATAGAATTTATCCGTGTATATGCGGATAAAACTCATCATCAAAAAGAAGAAGAACTTTTATTCAAAGCTATGCTTGAAACGAAAGATGAGATGGCAAATAATTTAGTAAATCATGGCATGATTGTAGAACATAATTTAGCTAGATTATATGTATGGAAATTGGAAAATGCGTTGAAAGCGTATCAAAAAGAGCCTACAGTAAAATTAAAATTGGCGATAGTTACAAATACAATGTCTTATGTTTATTTACTTCGTAGACATATAGATAAGGAAAATAGAGTGGCTTATCCTTATGGTGAACGTTTATTATCTAAAGAAGTAATAGAAAAATTAAATGAGCAAGCACAAAATTATATGAAATAACAAAAAAAGCCTATTATGATGATTTAAAATTTATTTAAATTATTATAGTAGGTTTTTTCATTTTTTTATTGACATGAAGTTAAGTTTAACAGTTAATATATAATGTAGATAGAAGACAAAGGAGCTAGATTATGAATAATATATTGTATTTAGAATGTTATGCTGGTATTAGTGGAGATATGTTTGTAGCTTCGTTATTAGATTTAGGCGTAGATAAAAATTATTTAATGGAAAATTTACAAACATTACCACTAGATGGTTATAAAATAGAAATTAGCCGTGTAAAGAAAATGGCACTTGATGCTTGTGATTTTAATGTAATTTTGGATATAGATAATCATGACCATGATATGAATTACTTACATAGTGAACATCATGAGACTCATCACCATAATCATAATCATAGTCATGAACATTATCATCACCATGAACATTGTGGTTTAAAAGAAATCGTAGAAATAATTAATAAATCACAAATAACAGATAGAGCAAAAGAAATAGCAATAAGAATTTTTAATATTATTGCTAATGCAGAAGCAAAAGCTCATGGTGTAAGTATTGATGAAGTTCATTTCCATGAAGTAGGAGCAGTGGATTCAATAGTGGATATAGTAGCTGCTGCTGTATGTATAGATAAATTAAATATAGATAGAGTTGTTTGTCCAAAGATATATGAAGGTCAAGGCTTTGTGCGTTGTCAACATGGTCAAATGCCTATTCCTGTGCCAGCTGTAGTAAATATTGCTATAGAACATGGTTTAAGATTACATTATACACAGATAAAAGGGGAATTAATTACTCCAACAGGGGCTGCTATTATTGCAGGTATTCAAACAGAAGATAAATTGCCAGAAGAATTTATTATAAAGAAAATTGGTATAGGTGCAGGGAAAAGAAAATATGATATACCAAATGTAGTTCGTGCTATGATGATTGAAGTTAAATAAAAAAATAAGAGACTTTATAAATGATAAAAAATTTATAGAGTCTCTTTTTATTTATGAATTAAAATTTTATATTTAGATAACAAAAAAGCCTTAGCTATTGCTAAGGCTCTAATTTCAAAGTGGTGCGTCCAGCAGGATTCGAACCTGCGACCGCACGCTTAGAAGGCGTGTGCTCTATCCAGCTGAGCTATGGGCGCGTTCCTTGAGAACATTTAATATTATATCTATATATTACGTGTTTGTCAACAACTTTTTTAAAATTTTTTAAATTAATTTGTTAAGCTACGTACAGGTGCAGGAATACGACCACCACGAGCAATAAATGCATCAGAACTATATTCACTGCGAACTTTAATAATAGGGCAATGACCGAGTAAACCACCAAAGTTAACAGTATCGCCAACTTTTTTACCAGGAACAGGAATAACACGAACGGCAGTAGTTTTATTATTAATCATACCAATAGCAGCTTCATCTGCGATGATACCAGAGATTGTAGCAGCTGGAGTATCTCCTGCGATAGCGATCATATCAAGACCTACAGAGCAAACGCATGTCATAGCTTCTAATTTTTCAATGGAAAGACTTCCACAGCTTACAGCATCAATCATACCAGCGTCTTCACTTACTGGAATGAAAGCACCACTTAAACCACCAACGTGAGAGGAAGCCATTAAGCCACCTTTTTTAACAGCGTCATTTAATAAAGCAAGAGCTGCTGTTGTACCTGGAGCACCACAAGATTCAAGACCCATTTCTTCTAAGATATGAGCAACACTATCACCAACAGCAGGAGTTGGTGCTAAGGATAAATCGATAATACCGAATTGTACGCCAAGACGACGAGAAGCTTCTTTAGCTACTAATTGACCTACACGAGTGATTTTGAATGCAGTCTTTTTAATTGTTTCAGCAACTTGTGTAAAATCTGCACCTTTTAAATCTTCAAGAGCATGTTTTACAACACCAGGGCCACTTACGCCGACGCTTACTACTTTTTCAGCTTCACTAACACCATGGAAAGCACCAGCCATAAATGGATTATCTCCAGGAGCATTAGAAAAGATAACGAGTTTAGCACAACCAATAGCTTCACGGTCGCGAGTAAGTTCAGCAGTGCGTTTTACTACTTCACCCATTTCACGAACGCAGTCCATATTGATACCTGCTTTTGTAGAACCTAGATTTACAGAAGAGCAAACTAAGTCTGTAGTAGCTAAAGCTTGTGGAATGGAATTGATGAGAATTCTATCACCATTTGTATAACCTTTTTCAACAAGAGCAGAAAAACCGCCGATGAAATCAATACCAATTTCTTTAGCAGCTCTATCCATTGCTTCAGCAACAGGAACATAAGTATCTGTCTTGCAGGCTTCAGCAGCAATAGCAATAGGAGTTACAGAAACACGTTTATTAATAATGGGAATACCATATTCACTAGAAATATCTTCACCGGTTTTTACTAAGAATTCACCAGATTTTGTGATTTTGTCATAAACATTATCACAAAATTGTTTTAAATTAGGGTGAGCACAATCACGAAGACTAAGTCCTAATGTAATCGTACGAACATCTAATTTATTTTCTGTTATCATACGATTAGTTTCTAAAATATCATTAATAGTAATCACAAAAGTTCCTCCTAAATTCTTTAGTTAATTAATAAAGAATATTTAAAATTAGCCGATTGTATGCATAGCATTGAAGATATCTTCATGTTGAGCTTTGATATCTACGTTAAGCTGAGCACCTTTTTCTTTGAGGAGTTTTTGTAAATCCTGTAATTTAATGTTTTTGTCAGTCATTTCAGCAATTAGAACCATATTGAAAAAGCCATTCATAATATTTTGGTTGATGCTGATAATATTTACTTTGTTTTCAGCAAGAACATTACTTACAGTGGCAATGATGCCTACACGGTCTTTTCCGATAACAGTTATAACGAGTTTCATTTATACTTCCCCTTATTAATTTTATAGAGTTACTAAATTATTGTAACAGTGTTATTATATCATTAATAATAGTAGCTTGCATTAGTTTTTGCTAAAAATACATTGTACATATATAATAATATAGGTATTATTTTAGGATATTGTGTTTTTTAATGAAAATGATAAAAATTTGAGATAAGAGGAGTTTTTTATGAAAGTTTTATTGACAGCGATAAATGCAAAATATATACATTCGTCATTAGCAATTCGCTATATATACAAAAATTGTCAAGATTTATCTTGTGATATAGAGATGCTAGAAGTATCTATCAATAATCATTTGATTGATATTGCTAATCAGATATTTGATGCTAGACCAGATATATTGGGAATTTCTTGTTATATCTGGAATATTGAGTTAGTGAAACAATTGTTGCCACTTGTGCATAGATTATTGCCAAATTGTAAGATTATCTGTGGCGGGCCAGAAGTTTCATATGCTACAAAAGAATTTATGCAGGATTTTCCTATGGTGGACTTTGTAGTGCGTGGCGAAGGTGAAAAAGCTTTTCATGATTTATTGCAGGCTTTATTAGATGATAAAAATAATGAAGAAATAAAAATTGCTGGCATAGCAAAGAGAAATAGTGATGATACTATTGATGAGAATATTGCCGTTACTGTAAGTGATTTAGATGAAATAATTTTCCCTTATAATGATAACGATATCGAAAATTTAAAGGATAAGATAATTTATTATGAAAGTTCAAGAGGTTGTCCTTATTCTTGTAAATATTGTTTATCTTGTGCAACTAAAGGCGTAAGATATCGCTCTTTAGATAAAGTTTTTGCTGAACTAAGTTATTTTATTAAACATAATGTTCGTCAGGTAAAATTTGTAGATAGAACTTTTAATGCAGATAAAAAGCATTATTTACCGATTTTAGAATTTATTGCTAAACAAGATTGTAGAACTAATTTCCATTTTGAAATAGTGGCTCATCATATTGATGATGAAATCAAGCTGTGCTTAAGAAAATGCCAAAGGGTAGAGTACAGTTTGAAATAGGTATTCAATCTACAAATTTAAAAACTTTAGGTCAGATAAGTAGAGCAAATCCATGGGAAGAAATGACAAATAACATAAAATCTATCATGGCTTATGGAAATATTCATCTGCATGTGGATTTAATTATTGGTCTTCCTTATGAAGATATTACTTCTTTTGCAAAATCTTTTAATGATGTGTATTTATTGCAAGCTGATATGCTTCAAGTGGGCTTTTTGAAATTATTAAAAGGTGCAGCAATGAATGATTTAATACAAGAGCATGATTATGTATATATGCCACAAGCACCATATCAAGTAATAAGCAATAAATATATGGATTATGCCACTATGCGAAAATTACAGATTTTTGTAGATGTATTGGAACTGTATTATAATGCTGGCCGTTTTAAATATACGATTATTAATTTAATCAAACAATATAATCAAGATGCTTATACATTTTTTGCTGATTTTGCTCAATATTGGCAAGCTAAAAAATTGCATTTAGCACCACATGCTCCTAAGAATTTATATGTATTTTTATATGATTTTATTGAGCAAAATTCTAAAATAAAAGATAAAGAATATATTTATAATGTATTGAAATTCGATGCTTTATTGACAGATAAAGGTAAGATAAAAATAGATATGTTGCCATGGAAAGAAGTAGATAAAAAAGTAACAGATGATTCTATATGAGTGAAAAAGCATTAGCTTATATTAATAATTATCAATTTAAATCATGGCGCGATTTGAAAAAGAAATTTTCGATAGAAGTTTTTGCCTATGATATGAATGAAGCGAAATCATGTCAAATAAAAGCAAAAGAAAATGCAATGATTTTTGCCTATGAAGATGATGGAGTATTTTATCAAGAAATAAAACAAGGAGATATAAATTTATAATGATATATTATGCTTTTTCCGATTATTTAAAACAACGTATGGTGAGAAGTTTATAAATTACCTATAGGGTTACCGCTTACTTGCCCTAATCGTGATGGTTCATGTGGAAAATTTGGCTGTACTTTTTGCGGTAGTATTGGTGCAGGTTATGAAAATTTACCACCAGAATTATCCGTAACAGAACAAATTCGCATGAATAAGGCTCATATAGTGCCTAAGTATAAGGCGAAAAAATTCATACCGTATTTTCAAAATTTCAGTAATACGTATATGCCACCAGAACAATTAGAAAAATATGTATTAGAAGCATGTGCTAGTGATGATATAGTGGCTATTTATATAGCGACAAGACCAGATTGTATAAATGATGTTTATTTAGAAATCTTGTCTAGAATTGCTAAAGAAAAAAATATTGATATTTGTGTAGAATTAGGTTTACAAACGATAAATTATAAGACTTTAGAAAAAATAAATCGTGGTCATGGTTTGGCAGAATGTATTGATGCAGTATTGCGTATAAAGCGTTATGGTTTATTATGTTGTACTCATGTAATTTTAGATTTACCATGGGACGATGATAAAGATATGATTGAAACTGCTAGAGTGATTTCTGCACTTGGCGTTGACCAGGTGAAATTACA
>ENA-OQIO01001026-OQIO01001026.1-human-gut-metagenome-genome-assembly--contig:-NODE-1026-length-14315-cov-1.915844_pt1 | contig 14315 bp, 14 predicted proteins | sample MGYA00242573_ERZ504737 | MGnify/ENA primary metagenome ERZ504737 (study PRJEB26092, sample SAMD00036203) | human gut metagenome | host: Homo sapiens | study: EMG produced TPA metagenomics assembly of... | reverse complement strand
CCACTGTGGTCAACTTAAGAATTTTAGAAAAATTTTAGAATTCCTTCAGCCCTGATTTCATGGGCATTTGAAGGAATTCTTTTCTTTTTTTACAAAAAAAGTACTTGACAAAACCTCCTAAAAGTGAGGTCGCTTCGCGACCTATTAATTAAGGAATTGTTCGTCTCGCCACGAACCTTAATTACACTTTAGGAGGTATATCATATGAATCGAATTGACATCTGCAAAAATATCATCCAATCCATTAAGGATTATATCACAACCCCAGAAAAACTGGAACCACATCGTGTAAAAAATCATTTTGTTCGCAAACGAAAACTTTCTCTTTTTCAGGTAATTATGTATCTGCTTTATACTTCAAAAGCCTCCATGTTTCAAAATCTTTCCCGTATTCGGGAAGATCTTGAATGCCTTGATTTCCCTGACATTTCAAAGCAGGCTCTGTCAAAGCTCGCCAATTTATTAACCCTGCCTTATTCAAAGAGCTCTACTATTTATCGGTTGATTTATTCTATAAGCAGCTCACATCTCGTAAACTTTGGAATGGATATCATTTATTTGCCATTGATGGTTCCAAAATAGAATTGCCTAATTCCAAATCGAATTTTGAATTCTTCGGTGAAATGTTTGGATATCCTGATCCAAGCCGCCGTTTTACTATGGGACTTGGTTCCATTGTTTATGATGTTCTTGATGATTATATCGTCCATGCTTCTTTTCAGCGATATCTTGCATCTGAACGTTCTGCTGCTTTAGAACATTTGCATAATTTAGAAGATTTAAATATCTATCAAAACAGCGTTATAATCTTTGATCGTGGCTATTATTCTGAAGATTTGTTTCGTTACTGTGTCGAGCATCAGCACCTTTGTCTTATGCGCTTAAAACAGAATTATAACATTGCTAAGAAATGCTCTGGAGACATACTCACGGTTCTTCCAGGCAATGAAAAAGACGGGACTGAGGATATCAGGATAAGAGTCATCGAAGTTATTCTCAATGATGGAACGAAAGAGTATCTTGCCACCAATCTTTTTGATTCACATATTTCTCAACAGATGTTCCGCGAACTTTACTTCTATCGCTGGCCAGTCGAAACAAAATATAAGGAATTGAAAAGTCGCCTTGCTATTGAAGAATTTTCCGGTGCAACAACTACTTCAGTGCTTCAAGAATTTTATATCAACGTACTTCTTTCAAACCTGTCATCTCTTATTAAAAATCAAGTTGATGAAGAAATTCAGATTACCGCTAAAAGTACGAATAAATATCGATACCAAGCAAACCGAGCATTTATTATCGGACGTATCAAAACAATAGTTCCCAAAATCCTGTGTAATCTTTTCGATTTATCTGCAATTGATAGACTATATAAGGAATCTCTCCGATGCAGATCTCAGATTATGCCTGGAAGAACATTCCGACGAAAAAAGAACAAAGCAATAGGCAGGACACATTTTAACAACAAAAAAGTCGCATTCTAATAATCAATAGCTTTTCATATGGCTTTTCCGTGAAGCCCTATTAAAGTGCGTCTTCTTTTCAAATCTGCCTTCCTCTTTTCTCATTTTCACACTGTCAGCCATTAACTTGAACAGGCACTTGTCTTAAGTTGACACTAGGTTGATCACATTGGTGCCTGACCCCTTCTATTCCCCTCCAAAATTATTATCACCCCAAGAAGGTATGATGTTTGCAAGAATAACTTTTACCTGATTTCTAAAATACAGTTTGGGATAAGCTCTAAACACTGCTCTATGAAAACTTTTCTTCTTAATTAGTTCGTTAAAAAAAAGTACCCCGCTGTACTGGTGCAATTGATGGATGCATTAGCTGATGATTCGACTTAATTGCTTTTTCAAGATCCACTTTCAAAATAGTTACATCGATATTTACATTAATTATATTCCTTTTTCAGTCTGACAAAGAGCTAAAGAAACTCCTTTCTGCATCTCATCTTTTCCTACACTGCTCTTCCACGAATCACCGATAGTAATATCAGATACTCTTTCAGTTCGCGCAAATTTGCACGTATAACAATTTTCTGTATAATCTAAACTTTGCAAGAATGCATAACTATACCAATCAATCGTTCGTTTGGGTACAATCATACGATTTTCAGCATATAGTCTAAAAACCGTTTTCTCTCTAAAAGCAATTGACTTCAACTTTCGAATGTCAATTTTCTTTTCCCGTAAGTAAGTATCTAATAATTTTGAAGAAGGTGTACCGTGACATATCAAATCCACAGTATAAAGAAGGTTATCATATTTTTTGCCAATATACTTCTTCACTGCTGCAACTTGACATGGTAGCCCTAAAAAAAGCACTTTTTGTCCTCTGTTTAAGTAATCTTTAATCTGCCCATAAATCCGTTCCGGATTACTTTTAACATACTTTGATCCTTTAATAAACGAAAGATCCTCTACTCGATCAATAAATTCAAACCTAAATTCACCGTTACGAAATACACAAGAACAAACAACACCATTCAATTCTATCATTCGTTTAGCAAGCATGCTTCCAAAACCACCTGATGAACTTGCTGCTCTATCTTCTGGATGTTCAGCCCACCCTTGATACCACGCAATAGGCGAAATGAATTCACTTTCGCTATTGTTCTGACAAACCCTCTCACATACTCTACAATTTATACATTTTTCAGGATCAATCACAGCATTGAAAGCAATAATTCCATCATTTATTTTTATTGCATTTTGAGAACAGGCTTCTACACAAGCCATACACCCAGTACACTGATTCTCTTTGCACACATATTTCATTATTTATTTCCTCTGCTTCCATATCATTCTTATTTGACAAGATGAATTTTCTTCAATATAGTTTCCATTACCGTAATAGCAATATTTCTGTTACAAAATAGCATAAATAAAAATTCAGAAACAAGAATTAAACTACAAATCATTCCGTCAAAATATTCACTAATTACCATAACAAATAAAGCCATCCAGATGCACCAATGGTCTTTTCTCAACACGTTTAGATTAATATATTTTCTGGTATCAATTATCCGGTATACAAATACAACAAAATAGCTTACACATGTTGCAATTGCAGCCCCATTAATCCCAACAACAGGTATTAAAATAAAATTCAATACAATATTAGTAATTGCTCCTGACAATGCTGAAAACATATTCCCTATCATGTTTTTTTCAACATAATATGAGGTTCCTGTAAATGTTGCCAAGGTCATAAATACACATCCTAAAATCAAAAAAGGACTAAATTGCCACGAACTATAATATGGTGTTGACACATATATTTTCATAAAGGGTTTTAGTATAAGTAATAACCCCGCAGCGGTCAGTGTTACAAACCTTACATACGCATCGTACATTTTTCTATTATAGGATTCTCTATCAGCACTGTCATTTTCTCTAATTGCAGAATATTGCCATGCTTGCATGAAAATAGTACTTAAAGTACTCATCAAAGATGGGAGTTTATATGATACAGTATATAAACCATTGGCAGATATACTTATCATCTTTGATACCATCAAACGATCTGATGAATTTGTGATCCACCACAAAAGAGAGTTAGGAACCAATGCAATTGCAAATTTCGACATTTCCGCAAAAGCTTCCTATCAAATTTCAACTTTCCTAACATCTTGTATTGTTTACTAAGTATAAATGCCAGTATTGTTGTAATTATATATGCAACAATATAAGCCTTCAAATAGCCAAATACTTTTTGTTTTAATGCAACAAGAAATAAAATATTAAACCCCGCTATGAAAGCCGTGGTAAGTAAACTACATAATGTGTACGCTTTTAGTTGCTCTCTACCTCTTAAATAATCTGTCAAAACTATATATGTCGCACTTATTACTGTATACGCATATATATATACTGTATATTCTTTTACAATTGAAATTGAGCTTGCAACCGGTAGAATAAACAAGCCAGCAATAACTCCAAATAAAATCCAAATATATGAAACGGTTAATATCTTATTATGTTCCGCTCCTTTGTCTAATGAAAATCTTTTAACTGCTTCACCTATGTTACACATTAAAATCGGTGTAATAACCGAACAAACTGAAAAAATCAAATCTATAGTTCCGTAGTCTTCAGTTGACAAAACATAAGTATATAGCGGAACTAGGAAAAAAGAGATTAACTTCGTTCCAATGTTTCCAATAGCAAAAATTGCTGTATTCTTTGCTAAATATTTTGCTCTGCTCTCACTTTTTCCCATTTTACACCTTCCTATTAATTAGCTAATCTGCAATATTTTAATGAACATTCTCAATTTATCTTTTAACGAAAAATAATGATTTAAAATGTTCTCCCGTAAATAAACACAACTCTTTTCTTTTAACTTCTTTTTTCTCATTTACATACAAGCTATCCTCTGTACCAATTAACAAAGTCATTAAATTGGTAAGATTAAAGCACACAAACTTATTTGCTTGTTTCAAAAGATTAGGATAATTATTTTCAATATACATTTTTAATTCTATCGATTGAAACATTAAATCCATCTTCTTCGGTTTAAATCCTTGCTTTGTAATACTACCCTTTCTGATTCTATACTGATAAAAAACATCCGGAATTTGAACAATTTTATTTGCAGCTGAAAAAACACGACTTGTAACTGTGAGATCCTCATGTAATACACCTACTGGGTATCTTATCTCTGTAAAAAGTTTTTTATGGTAAAGCTTATCCCAAGCGGCAGAATCCATATTACGATTTAATAGAATCTCTTCTATTGCTTCTTCGCTGGTATAAATAGTTTGTTTTTTCGCTTGAAACTGTACTTTGTGATTTCCATCTTCATCGAAATTATCTCTTGCACAGACTACGATATCGCAATGATTTTGCTCGCATATTTTTATCATTTTATTATACATATCAGTTGCAATATAATCATCACTGTCAATAAAACTAATGTATTCTCCAGTAGCAACACTTATCCCTGCATTTCTTGCATCAGACAGACCTCCATTAGTTTTGTGTATTACAACAATACGCTCATCTTTCCTGGCATATTTATCGCAAATTTGCCCACTAGAATCTGTTGACCCGTCATCAACCAATATAATTTCTAACTGTGAATACGTCTGCGAAATAATACTATCTAAACATTGTTCTAAATATTGTTCCACATTATATATTGGAACTATTACCGAAATCATTTTCACATCTTTTCCCCCCTAAATTTGAATACAATTTTTTGATGAATAAGTAGCGCAAATTACCAATAAAGCAATGACATTAGAAGGATATGTAAAACAAAATCTAAAAGAGCTCTGCACAATAGCCACTAATGCAATAATATAAAATGCTGTATATTTTCTCTGTTGATTTCCATCTATTCTTAAATACCATTTTTCAAAAATCATACCAATAATAAAATCAAAAAAGATTACTCCCAATATTCTTCCATCTAAATAGAAAAAGAAAAACTGTGAAACGAATGCATTATATGGTATACTTGCGCCAACATCAAAGTATGGAGACGTATACTTTGCTAAAACATTGTACACTTCAGGATAATCTATAACTCCTAAAAATTGGAATACCATGCTATAGGCTGAGTGATTCCCATGGTACTTGTTGCACCATATGTTATGTCGTGATTACTTTTCACCAAATCCACAGTTGTACTCATTAAAGAAAATTGCAGTGTAAAATAGTTATAAATAGACTCAAAAATATTACTTACAAAACTTTGTCTTTGAATAGTTAAGAATACACACGCAATTATAATTAAAAAAATGATTCCTCTCATTGTCCTTTTGGTTGATGCAGGCAAAGTTCTCAGGGCTTTCCTGAAATTAGATGTTCGTCCACTTAAAATTAATGCTCCTAATACACATACTAGTAAATTCATAAATATAAGCCTACCACCATTACATAAGCAGCTGCAATAGACATGTAAATAGAACCAAAAATAAGTAATGTTTTTTTCTCCCCCTTAAACAACTCAGTAAATGCAATTGCTGGTATTGCCAGTGCAATACCATTTGCAAAGAACATATTAAAAATATAATCAGGGAGTCCTGGCGTAATACTTCCTCCAATAACCCAAAATTCTTTTCTCAATAATGAAAAACTTCCAACGCTAAGTAAATAAGGGACAGCTTTTATCATCTTTAAAGTCCAATATGCACTGCCAATAATACAAACTGAATCTATAAAAAGCGAATGAAAATGCTCTGGTTTCTCTATTTTCCTAACTCCAAGCATTTTCCCAAATTTACCGCCTAATGCAAAAAATGCAACTCCAATTATCATGATAATAATCGTCTCAACGGAAGCACGATTAAATCCAGTCCAGTAAAAAGAGCCCGCAAAAAACAACACTGCCCAAAAAGTACAAAAAAGAAATATCGGATTTCTTTTATCTTTACCCCCTATAGCAGCAAATGATATGCAAATTATACCTGCAAGTAATTCCATTGCTCCTCCATTCTAAAACAAGTCATATGCCATAAACCAATTTTCAAATATCACTTTTGCCCTATCATCTCGCCTATGACACTAAGAGACTTTTCTCTCTCTTCTCTCATTATTTTGTTCGATATTGAATAATCAATGGTACATTCTTCCGGCATTGATTCAACTGTTTTAATTCGACTTTCAAGATTTGTTAACTTCAGAATATTCCTAATCCTTGTGCTGAATTGTTCTGGACATACAACACTTATCTGTCGATTCATATTGATTGAAAAAGCCGTTGCATGAAACGAATCAGTAACTACATATTCAGCATGACTTAACCATTGTACAAATTGTTCCGGTGAGGGCAAATATATACTTTCGTGTTTTCTCTTTATAGTTTCCACAAAACCATACTCTACCTTTTTAATTTTTAATCCTTTTTCCAATGCGATTTTTTTCACATATTCATCAAAATTCACATCACCATGTTTTTGATGAAGTTTATAAACAAACAAGTACTTTTCTTTAATAGGTGCTGTAGCTCCTGCCATATTCACCCAAAATTCTCTATCAACCAATAATGTTGGATCAAGAATTACTTTAGATTTTATTCCATATTTACCTAATAATTGCTTTGCTGTTTCCTCACGTACAGTTATGTAATCATAGTTTTGAAGTAATGGTACAGTTTCATCAGCTTCCTCTTGTTGCCAATCTGTTTTACCAATACTTGTTGACAGAGATATTCTTTTTTTACCATTAGGAACATAATCCAAAAAAAAAACGCCTTTTCCAATCCATTATTCCAGGCACTATTCCACATTTGATCGCTGCCTGTACAATATATGTCTGCAATCGGTGTTATCTACCTTCAATTCTTCATTAGAATAATAAGATTTTGATGACAATTTTTACTCTACGTTTTAAAAAACTTCTGAATACATATTTTCGGCAAATCTGATCCATTGCAAAAATTGGGATAAACATACTTTTCACAATAGGTGCATGATGGCTAAACTTCCTATTTTTATCTATTCCTGCTTTTATAGTCTGATCACATCTGTAATAATCCACAAACTCCACATCATGTCCTAATTTCCTAAATACTTCTTGTGTTGCACAAGTCTGCAAAACAGTTCCATAGTTTCTAGTATTCAATACCGTAATTACACTTATTTTCACCTGTTCTTGCTCCTTCCGAACATATCATTTATTTTTCAATTCGCTGATAAAGTTTTTTTGTAAAAAACAAAGGAAAATGCAAACAAAATCAATTGCAGTTTCTTTTTTTTCTGAATACCTGATTGCAATATATCCAGAATATTTTGTCTCACTTCATTTTGCAGTTTTTTAATAATTTTTGTATCGACTGCATCTGATTTAATCATAAGGTTAGCAACGGACAAATTGCAGTTTACACACTTAAAAGCAACTACCTGCTTTATTATCTGAGGACGATTGTTCTTTATATATTCAACAAGACTATCCCCCATTTCCAATCGATCTAAATCACCACTTTTGTAATTTCCTGTCGTAATTGCACCCGTTCTTTCTTTTAAATACATATAACAAGGTTTTGAAATATACACAGTCTTTTGAGCTTTAAAGATAACTTTATATAATGTGCCTATGTCCTCAAAAGTTTTCCTTTAGGGAAAAGAACCTCATGAAACAGTTCCCTTTTATATATCTTATTCCAAACACCAACTCTTAAAAATCCATCCGTATTCATCATTCTGCAATAAAACTCATCACTACTTAACACATATGTCAATCCAGTGCTTCCTGATACGACTCGGTTATCGTTTTCATATACATACGCTAAATCACATCCCGCGATTTCTGCTTTTTGATCAATACATGCTGTATAAAGCAGTTCAAACATTTCTTGGCTGACGTAATCATCACTATCCACAAATCCTAAAAACTCTCCAGAAGCTACTTTCATACCAGCATTTCGCGCATCCGAAAGCCCGCCATTTTCTTTATGGATGACAATAATACGACTATCTTGTTTAGCAAATTTATCGCATATTATCCCACAGTTATCTGGTGAACCATCATCAACAAGAATAATTTCAATATCTTTTAATGTTTGATTTATCAAACTACAAATACACTTTTCAATATAAGGCTCAACCTTATAAACTGGTACAATAACACTAACTTTTGGCATTACTTTGCTCCCTTATATTTCTTAATTTTTTCCAATATTCCAAGTTTATATAAATAAGGTTTTAAAACACATTTTAGTTTTTGCTTTAAAGATAACGGAATATATTTTTTTTACAAGTTCATTTATGCTATAATTGTACATTTCCGATAAGAAAAGGGTCCTTTTTTTTGTTTTCAGGCGAGCTTGAAATAAGTTTAGATGGCATAGGACTCCATTTATAATTAATGCTTCTTTTATGTCAACCTTTTGTTTTACCAGTATTTCATCTAAATTTCTCAATATTTCCTTACCTTTTTCAGAATGAACTAAAAGCAAAGAACACCCATTTGATTCAGAAAAATCAGCACCAAGATTAGATACACTCCAGAAATCACCAATGCTAAAATCAGAATATTCATGGTGAACCGTTTTAAAATGGCAATCATAGCAACTCGGTCTAAAAATATAAAACTTAGAAAATGCTGTCCAATATAAATCTGTATCATGATCTTTATGACTTGATTTACTATTTTTAAAATACACTGCCATACAAGCGCTATTATATCCGTATGTCTTTTCTCTAAAACTTATCCTATCAATATCTGCCTTGTATTTCTTCTTATTATATTCAACGTATATATCCCAATATTTGGGCGAACCAACACCATGACAAAAAACATCAAGTACAACTAATGTGGCATATTCCTTCGTGCCCAAATATCTTCTTAAACCTGCACATTGACACGGAGTCCCAGTATATAATACCCATCTTTCTTCTTTTAATAAGTTTTCTATCTCTTTATAAACACTCCCTTGAGATGACTGAACATATTTTGATCCACGATATTTTCCAAGTTGCTCAACATTATCCGACGAAGAATGCACTATCTTGCAATTCTGATCTATTTCAACGCCGTATACCACGCCACCATTAGCAATTATCCATTTAGCTATTGCTGTGAAAAATCCTCCACTTGTGCTGTTTTCACGAACTTCTGAATCTTTAATAAACGCTGCATATGCTTCTGGCAGTCTGATGATTGTTCAATAACTTTATTTGTCCAATCATTAATAGATATCTGTGCATCATCGAAATGTTCATTCGCAACTGTATTTTGAACCGGACAGACTTTTTCACACAAATGACAATCTACACATCTTTTTTCATCGACTTTCGGATAAAGAAAACCCTCTGAATCGGCCTCCATTGATATGCATTTTTTAGGACAAATATTCATACAAGCTGAACAACCACAGCAGCTTTCTTTTTCCGATATTCGAATCATTACTCTCCTCCTGCATTTAATGCATTAATCAAATAACCCATTGATTTTTCCCTTAAATCAGTAAGCGCAACGTTTGCGTGTTCAAAATCAATGTTTTTCAAATCGCTCTCGCTAAGTTCAGATTTATCCTGAAACAGTCTATTTCCTAATCCAATCAATTTCAAAAACGAATAGAGGCGCGAATTTGTAGAATCAGCACTATCTCCCGCATATCTACTAAAAGTAAAAAAAGTCTTCTGGTACAATGTAGAAAACACTGTTCCATGAAAAGAGTCAGTACAAACATAGGTCGCATTACTAATTAAATTCACAAATTCTTTCGGTCCTATTCCATTTAGTGATAAATCGCCAAATCCAACATCAGCTTTAACAAATTCATCGACATGAGGAATTGTTACAATCTTTAAACCAGTTTTCTTTGCAAGTGTCTTTGCAAATTCACGATATCCTCCAATTGCACTTATGAAATAACAAAAAATATAGTCATCTGATACAATTCTATCGCCACGCATCTCATCCCAATTATTTTTTGCCATAAGTATAGTTGGATCTACAACCATAGGCACATCTCTGCCAGTGAGTTGTTTAATAATCCTACAACCTGCATCTTCTCTTACCGATATATAGTCTATCCGTTTTAAATAATCTGCTGTCTTTTTCTTCTGGTTATTTGGAATTTTTGCCACACCAAAGCTTGGAGCATATGTGATTTTTTTTATCTCATCCGGAACAAATGTCATAGTGTAAAAATCCCCACCGAGATTCATTGGATTCCACACCTGATCGCTTCCCAGAATAAAACAATCATATTTATTACATGCTTCAGTAAGTTTTTCTCTTCCTCGATATGTGTCAGAAAAATGAAGATTTTCAGATATAAATTCCGTAAATGCAGTTTCTCTTGTCAACAGTACGTTTTTATAGGTTTCATTTTGAAAAACTTTACAATACAAATCTTTGCACTTCATTTTTACAGTTGCTTTCAATAATGGAACATAAAATAATCTCTGTGCCTGCTTTATATAATTGGTTTTTTTATATCGAATTATCTCTGTTGAATGTCCCAATGATTGTAACACGTTCTGCAAAGCATAAGCCTGAAGAATACTTCCATAATTATGATTATATACAGATAGTAATCCAATTTTCTTTTTACTCATCCTCTTTCGCTCCTATTTCAAGAATTGCTTGCCCCATTATTTCATAGTCCATTTCCGGAAAGAAAAATGATTTTTCATATCCTTCTAATATTTCTCTACTAAATGGACAATCCGCAGCAATAATCGGTGCACCAGTCATCCGTGCTTCTAACAACGGAAGACCAAATGATTCTACATATGATGGAAACAACAAAACTGAATTTGCATATCTATCAAAGACTTCGCTTCTCGGCACAGGACCATTAAAAATCACATTAAGATGATTTTTCTCTGCATATTCCTCCAAAGACTGTGTATAAACACTTTCGTCTGCTTTAATAGTCAAAAACAATTCGTAATCACGCAATCCATTTTTTACTGCATAATTTAATGCCTGAAGCATTGTCATATGATTCTTATATGTAAAAGCAGTTGCTGGATAAAAGAATTTTCTTCTACTCTCTTTTGTATCCTTCCAGACTCCAATATTATTCATAGAAATATTAGGAGTATCTAATACTATTCTCTCAGCCTTTACTCCTGCTTTTTTTACTAATGCTTCTTTCATCCACCCAGTCTGAACTATTGTTTTTTCTACTTTTCGTAAAGATGCAAAGATTCTCTTACTGAGTACATTTTGATAAAGCCAAAGTTTTTTTCCATCTTTCTTAATATCAAACTTATGATCCGTAAGAATAAACGGAAGATGCAAATAGACATATTGTTCTTTCTTAAAAAAACTAATACCTTTGTTCTGAAGAGAAAATACTTTATCCGGACAATATTTTCTAAGTATTTTTCTAGTCGTAATATTATCAAAGAACAACCGATATCCCCAATTTTTCTTTACCCAAGAATATCTAAGCACAGTTATTGTATCTGTATTCTGATAATACGGTGTACTAACAGCAAAGACCCACTTAATACTCTTATCAGGATAATCTTTAATCTGAATATATAAGTCATCTAAAATTGCCAACGCACCGGATTCACTTGCATGAACATCATAAATAAGAATTGTACTATTTGCTTTCGGCTCAATAATATCAAGCAGCGAACTTTTATCCATCACTTTTTCCCCTCATACTTCTTTATCCATTCTATTGTAGCCCTAGTCCCTTCAAGCCGAGTGTATGGTGTCTTCGGTGCAATCTTATATGTATTCCTCATATCGTTTATACCATCATTCGTCATATTTCCAAATCTAAAAGACTGCATTGGAAAGTGAATTTTAAACAAACCTAAAAAATCGCCAAACTTAGCAAGACATTTTACAAACCATACAGGCATTGTGGGAACTTTAAATCCAAGCTCATTAGCAATTTCATCAGCCCATTCATTTATCTCATAAGCTGCTCATCGCCGATGTAAAAAACTTTATTCTCACTATCCGATGTTTCCGTAAACAGCAGTTGCTCAATTTGATAAATTGCATTTCCGATATAACCGTATGTTTTATGACACTTGATGTGTCCAATATGGAAATACATTCTACGCATAACCATATCAAAAAAATTTCGGTACGGAACACCAAACCAAGGTCCCCAGATAGATGTAGGTCGAATAATACACCAATCACATTGAGGTTCATTACCCCACACACGAATTTCAGTTTCAACCTTACTCTCCCCATATTTAGTATGTGGGCAGTAGTCGTGTTGATTTTTAATTTGATAGCCGTTTCTCGTTACAAACTTAGAAGAAGTTACTATCACCTTTTTCAAATTCGGACATTTATGGACAATATTCATGAGATTTTCTACACCTGTAACATTTGCATCATAATCATCTAAAGTTTTTCCATCCAGATCAGTACGTGCAGCAAGATGCACCAAATAGTCAGGATTAAAATCCAGTACCGCTCTTTCAAATGGACTATACTCCGTAATATCTACATTTTTCCAGAGTGATTTTCTTTCTGGAATTTTAGGTTTATTAAAGTCAATATTAAGCACTTCATACCCTTTTGAAATAAAATCTTCCATTAAGTTTGTACCAATAAAACCGGATGCTCCGGTTATCAATATTTTCATAATATACTCCTAACCTTTTGTATCGTTATAATGGCTAACAATTAAGAATCTCTTCCGCATACTTCTTACTGATGCTTCTCTGGTGAGATTAGCAATCAAATAATCATGTCCTCGCTGCCCCATAGAAATGAGTTCACTATCACCGGCATGATTTATAAACCATCTGATATTCTGTTCAACAGTATCGTAATCTCCAGGCTCGCAGCAAAGTCCTCCCTGCGTTTTATCAATCAGCCAACGTACTTCTGTTCCATCTTCTAAAACGCCAAGCACAGGCTTCGCACAGGCTGCCAAGCCATAATACTTTGAAGGACAGCTAACTCCTTTTATCCCCTTCGCATTGACACACCAATGTACATCCCCTGCATTCAGACTATAGATTAAGTCAGCCTTATCCTGATATGGAATAAAGACTACGTTATCCATGTGATGTTCCTGTTGATACTGAACTACCTTATCCAATACGGACCCTGCACCAACGAATGCGAATACAACTTCCCTTCCATCAGCAGTCTTGGTACCCGGCTTGAACTTCTCGATTACCTTCATCAGATTCTCTAAATCATAATAGAGTCCAATATTTCCGCTATACATAATGATAAATTTATTTTCCAAGCCATACTTTTGCTTAAACGCCAATACCTTTTCATTATCCGACGGTAATGGATAAATCTCTTTTTCATCAATCCAGTTGTTGATCAAAGCGCACTTCGGAACTTTCTTTCCCTTGAATCTTTCTTCTACTGTCTCGACTAGATCCCGACCAACTGTAATAATCAAGTCACTTCTCTTGCAACTGAACTTGTCAAACCACATCATGGCATCGGTGATAAATTTGCTCTTGGTATAACCAACCGCCAGCACCTGTTCCGGGTTAAAGTCCTGAATGTTGTAGATGAACTTAGCATGTTTTACCCACTTGCCCCAGACACCCAACAAGCCGCCAAGGATCGGCGGCTGAGAAATGGAAAACACATAGTCCATCTTACCTACCTTAAAGGTCGCACCTATTGCTCCAAAGAAGTAGGAGACAATGTTCTTCACACGACTCTTCTTATTGGTCTTGCTGAACTCCGGCACCCGGATTCTCAGCACCTTCACGCCGTTGATTTCTTCTTCGTAATATTTCTGTGTCTTATACTTATCTTCGATAGTTCCTAAGTAACTCGGCACCACACAGATAACTGTGATGTTAAACTTATCCAGCATCCCCTCCGCCAGTTCACGGAGTATCTGCCCGTTGACGCAGTGTCTGGAATATAGTAATGAGCATAAATTAGGAG
>ENA-OQIO01001023-OQIO01001023.1-human-gut-metagenome-genome-assembly--contig:-NODE-1023-length-14324-cov-3.637881_pt1 | contig 14324 bp, 10 predicted proteins | sample MGYA00242573_ERZ504737 | MGnify/ENA primary metagenome ERZ504737 (study PRJEB26092, sample SAMD00036203) | human gut metagenome | host: Homo sapiens | study: EMG produced TPA metagenomics assembly of... | reverse complement strand
CTTGTTGTTGTTCATAGTATTGCGGAAGTGGTTCACCGCCACGACCTGCGCATCCTTCCAAGAATCCGCACCGGCATCGCCGAGCTTGCTTTTCTCGGCGAACTGCGGCTGCTGCCGCCGGAGCCGACCGGGCGGTCGAAGTACAGCGGCATGGTCTGGGAACGGGAACCGATCACGCCCCAGCCCATGGTCATCTGCCATTCGCTCATGCCGGTGGATTCCCTATCGCTATTGGAATAGTTATCATGCGATTCCACCCAAGAGACAAGATTGCTCGGGCTGGCGGAGTTGCTCCAATCGGACAGGTGCCGGCGTTCAGGTTCTTCGAATTCAGGGCTCCGCGCAGCTTGCTGCCGTAGGAGGATGCGGTGACGCCGCCGCCGTTCTTGCTGTGGCTGGAGAACAGCTTTGCATAGTCGCTATCGCGGGAGATGGAATCCTGCAACACTTCGCCGTATTGGAACTGCGCGCCATTGTTAAGAATGATGTTCCAATACTGGGAGCCGTTATACTCGTCCGGCAGTTCGATGTGCTTGGCCGCATCGAAACGGAACCCGTCCACACCGTCGTTGACCGCTTGCACGAGGAAATCGTGCATCATGTTGGCGGTTTTGGTGTTCTCAGTGTTGATGTCATACAGGCCGAGCAGCTTGCAGTGGGTCACCTGATAGCGGTTGTTCCAATCCTGCACATCACCGTCATTGCAGTCGTGGTGGTAGTACTCGGACTTCTTCCAACGATCGGCGATGGCGCCCCAAGTCGCGGTCATATGGTTGGCTACCACATCGACGATGATACGCACGCCGTACTTGTGAGCCGTGTTGCACAGGCTCTTCAGATCATCTTCGGTACCCATCACCCAGTTGCCGATGGTGGTGTCGGTCGGCTGATATACGTAGTACCAGTTCTCGGTGAAGATCATGCCCTTGCCGCCGTTATGAATAGCGGAAATCGGCTCGGTCTGCACGGAGGTGTAACCGGCTTCGGCAATAGCGGGGATGTTTTCCTCAATGGTTTTGAAGCTCCACTCCCATGCATGCAGGGTGGCGCCCTCGCTCATTTGCTGCGCCAGTCCGTAATGCTTGCGCGCCTGTTCGAACGTGGTGTTTTCAACGGTGTCGGCGTAGCTGTCGCGATCGGTGCTGGCCTGTGCTGCGGTGCTGGCGATTGCCAGTCCGCCGAAGGCGGTCGCCGCGGCGGTGATGCCGACCACCACTTTCTTGCTAATCTTCAGCCCCAGCCTATGCCAGGCCGGTGCGGGTTTCCGATGTTTCATGACTCCTTTGTTCCTTACTGACGGCCCCCTATGACGGGGGTTTATCTTCCCTGATAACGTTTGCTCTATTGCGAACGTATGCTGTATATTCTATACCTTTTGCAGAGTGCTAAAGAGTGGAAAATGGCAGAATGTCAATGAAAATCGTTGCTGCAATAACAATGATTTTTGCAAAAACTTGCCGTTGTTTTTGCAGGGGTAGCCCCCGATTGAATGGCAATTTGTGGATGCGGAATGCGTAACGATTGCAAGTTGTGGTGTGAGGGAGTATTGAAAAGGGGTTTGCAAAAATTTTCAGTGGATGCAAACGTGAGTTCGGGGCTATTGGATAAAGGTTGTATGAAATATATACATAAAACGTTTTCTCTTTCAGGAAAGTTTGCATATAACATCATGCGTAATGGGAATAGATGTTGTGTCGTAAAATCGGGGGTGTGGTTGAAGAGACGTTTACTCCCAAGAACATTATCGTGACCGGTGGATGTGGTTTCATCGGTTCGAATTTCGTGCATTACGTGGTGGACCATCATCCGGACGTGCATGTGACCGTGTTGGACAAGCTCACGTACGCGGGCAATCCGGAAAACATCGCGGGCCTTCCCGAGGACCGTGTGGAATTGGTCGTGGGTGATATCTGCGATGCGGACCTGTTGGACAGGATCGTGCCTGGTCATGACGCGATCGTGCATTACGCGGCGGAGTCGCATAACGATAATTCCATCGCGGATCCGGAGCCGTTTTTGAGGACGAATGTGGAGGGCACGTTCCGTCTGTTGGAGGCGGTCAGGAAGTATGGCATCCGTTACCATCATGTGAGCACGGACGAGGTGTACGGGGATCTCGCGTTGGATGATCCGGCCAGGTTCACGGAGCATACGCCGTATCATCCGTCCAGCCCGTACAGTTCGACGAAGGCGTCTTCGGACATGCTGGTGCGCGCCTGGACGCGCACGTACGGGATCCGCGCCACGATCTCGAACTGCTCGAACAATTATGGCCCGTACCAGCATGTGGAGAAGTTCATCCCGCGTCAGATCACGAACATCCTGGACGGTCAGCGTCCGAAGCTGTACGGGCAGGGCCTGAACGTGCGCGACTGGATCCACACCGAGGACCACAGCTCGGGCGTGTGGACGATCCTGACGAAGGGCCGTATCGGTGAGACGTATCTGATCGGCGCGGACGGCGAACAGAATAACATCACCGTGCTTCGCATGATCCTCAAGATGATGGGTCAGGCGGAGGACGCGTTCGACTGGGTCAAGGACCGTCCGGGCCATGACCGCCGCTACGCGATCGACTCGACAAACTGCGCACCGGGCTGGGTTGGACGCCGAGGCATACGGATTTCGAGTCTGGCCTCGCGCAGACGATTGAATGGTATACGCGGAACCGTGCATGGTGGGAGCCGGCGAAGGCCGCTACCGAGGAACGGTATAAGCAGTGGGGCCAGTGACCGCTTGGCGTCGCGCGTGGATGTCTGGGGTTCGTGTCCCTTATCATCCATGCATGCCACGTGGTATGGGCAATAGCTTCTAGGGGTTGGAGGACGGTGCTGTGTACACGTATCTCGTGAACGCGCACCGGACTTGGAGCAGAAGAAGGCGCACACGTTCGTGAACCTCACCGATCCGGAGTTGCATATTGATTGGCCGATCCCGTTGGAGGATTTGGATGAGCTGGGTGATTGGTGAGGAGCATAAATTCGTGAAGAATATCCGATGATCTACTATCCGCTGAGCGTGCTGATGATGGCCGGGATCCGTGACATCCTGATCATCAGCACACCGAAGGATCTGCCGAATTTCCAGCGGCTTCTGGGCGATGGTTCGCATTACGGGGTGCGGTTCTCGTACAAGGTGCAGCCGTCTCCGGACGGTCTGGCTCAGGCGTTCCTGTTGGGTGAGGAGTTCATCGCGGGCGAGCCGTGCGCGCTGGTGTTGGGAGACAGCATCTTCTACGGCAATGGTGGGTACGATTCTGCGTGGCGCGGTCGCGAAGGCCGAGTCCGGCGGGGGCGCGAGCGTGTTCGGCTATTATGTCGACGATCCGGAACGGTATGGCGTGGTTGAGTTCGATGAGGATAGGAAGGCCGTGTCGATCGAGGAGAAGCCGGCCCGTCCGAAGTCGCATTACGCGGTGACCGGCCTGTATTTCTACGACGAGCACGTGGTCGAGTACGCGAAGCGGGTGGAGCCGAGTGCGCGTGGCGAGTTGGAGATCACCGACCTGAACCGTATGTATTTGGATGCGGGCATGCTGAACGTGCGTACGTTGGGTCGTGGTTACGCGTGGTTGGATACCGGTACGATGGATTCTTTGTTCGAGGCGGGGGAGTTCGTGCGTACCGTGCAGCGTGCGCAGGGTCTGCCGATCGCAATCGTGGAGGAGATCGCCTTCGAGAACGGTTGGATCACGCGCGACGAGCTCATGGAGTCCGCGGATCGTTACGGCAAGAGCCCCTACTGCCGGCATCTCAAGGCATTGCGACGGCGAGATCATGCTCGTCCCCAACCAGAAGAACTGACGGGGGTTCGTTTCCGAGGGCTTGTTCCCGGAGTCCTGTCCTCGTGACGGGCGTTCCGGCCATTTGTTTTTCAATGTTCCTGTGACAGTCCTCATAACCAAAATCCGTGTGGCCAACTTTGTGTTGGTCACACGGATTTCTGTTTATCAATGGTTACTCATCGGTGTTTGAGCGTTGGATGCATCGGCCGATCGCCGCTTGGTGGAAGTCTCTTGGCTGGATAAACAGGTTTTTAAAGCAGCTTTCTTGTTGGTGCCAGGATACTGGTCAGACGTTCTTTCCGTCAGATGCTTCCTTCTCTCCTTGATTTGTATCTTGGATTTGCCAAGCTGCGAGCGAGTTAAATCCATCGGTAAGTTGATTGCAGACGTAAACAAACCGTTCTTTCCAATCGGTGGATGTGCAATCTCCTAACAGTCTGCGAAGTCTTTTTGATGCATCGCCTTTCCCATTAGGACGATGCGCTGCACCTCCTCCAGAACGGAAATCCTGCACATATTTCAGGTACTCGAAGGGTGATGCGTCGGCTCCTTGTGATTGGAAAAACGAGATTGCTAATTGTATGGGTCCAATTTTCTCGTCGGTGTTTTCCGAGAGCTTACGTAGTTGCTTTCCGTCTAGGGTATCTGCAAGCGCTTTCGTCAAAGCCAACATCGCATTGTTGAATGCTTCAGTGTTGTCCACTGTTGGCACTGCAAGCGTGTTGATCTTTTTGAGAGTGTGGCTATCCGGCTCTTTCCAGATACTTACGCCTAGCTGCTCTTTGACGTTTTCGGAGGCTTTTCTGAAAGCGGACATAAGTTCTAGAACGGGCGCATCGCTGGCGTCCGTGGGTATATTGAAGTGATCTCGCAATACCCGGTTGGGATTTGGAGTGCCGGATGGGGCGATATTAAAGGATTTCCAGTACGGCAATTCCTTATGAGGCAATCTGCTGCCTAGATCTCCTAAGTATGCTTCGACAAGACCATCGGAGTTCGTGCTGATGTCAAGCTGCCATAGGGTTCTTCCGTTAATTACGCAGGCAATGGAGCGGTCCGATATTTGATACTTATCCGGATTGGTTGAATATCTCTGTAGCACTTCTGATTGGAAACAAACTCGCTCAAATCTATTTGGGTGATTTGGGCCAGAGCCGGGATATCCAGAAAGCTGGGATGGATTGCAGCTGGCGGCAATAGGTTCGCCATCTGGGTCTAGTCCAATGATGAAATTCGGATACTCTGCCGTTGTCTCGTCATCAAAAAAATGCGGAAATTGAGTGTTTTTCGCGCCATGGATTATGTATTTCCCGAATAGTGCTATTACGCTTTTCCGCAAAGGTTTTTCGGGTTCCTTCATAAAAGTATATGAACACCAGTCTCTGCTGTTCTCCTGCCGGGCATCATCATCACAAGGAAGACCGGCATAGGTATCATCCGTGCATAGCAGCAGTTCTTTATCGCAGTAGTACAGGAAAGTGCGTAATTCCAGCGCTCTGACTTCTAGTTTCCAATTTGCCTCATCGTCTTCGGAAGTGTCCAGCGTAAAGCGGAGTAATGGCAACTCTTTCCCGGTCGCGTCAGTGTATTTCCACTCATCTTTTACCCTGTACGCATCCCAAAACCAAAGGAAAGACGGCAAGATGTCTACTTCCGGCGTTGTGCTTCCTAGAGCATCGCGCACTTGCGTGAAGAAGCCGTAGAATGGACTTCTCTGATCGAAGGCCATAGCAGGGTTCATAACCAGTTGTGCTTCGCTCTGATACGCGCAGGTCAAATTTGCCTAATCCAGGGATGCTGAAATTGTGCAGGGCTTTGGCGACGGAATCGCTCTCATTGTCGATGAGCGCACAATGCGTGGTCTGGGTATATTCCGCCTTATCGTGCCTGTTGTCGCATTCCTTTCTTTCGAATCGATCGATGACAACCCAGTCTAGGGGAGTTGGAGTTGCCGTTCTCAAGCGTTCCTCGAAGAGCTTTGTGGTTGGTTGGTCTAGATCCCATTTATCGCCAAGCGTTTCATATACTTGTTTCATTTTGCTTCTTTTCTAAGGTATCGGGATTCGTTAGCGGAATATTAGAAAAGAACCCCTTGTGCCTCTTCCATGAAAAGATATGATAAGGAATCATATTCTGATTCTTTTAAATCGACCATAGCGGGAATAATTGTCTGCGCGAAAGCTTGAAGATTGCAAGCCCCTCGTTGAACGTTTGCAATTCCATTTATATATCAAATTTGATATTCTTCTCCCTCTTCGAAATTGAAATCTGCACTTCACAGGATATGACTCGGGCATTCTTCCCAAACATTCGCAGGGTATTGCTTTTTTGAATTTTAGAGTCCGGAATATTGTAAACAGTTACACTGTCGCGGTTGTCTACTTGAACTCGTTGTATTTTTAATCCAGCCACTCTATGGATAAAGGTGTCAACGTCCAGTCCTTCATGCATTGCAATATTTTCGGACTCATACATCTTCTTGATATCTTCGGTCGAATCCGAGAATATAATTTGTGTCGTTCCATTTGTGGCAATTAGATGTTTTTCGTCGATGGTCCAGTGCCAAAAAGGAAGATATGCTGATTCGGAGAATAAAGATGGCGGTGTTCGAACAACTTTTGCTGCTTTAACAGCAATCGTGTTTGCCTTTCCTGCAATCAAAGAATTGAAGCTGTAGGGGTGTTTTTGTGCATTCAGCTGAGACGTTTGTGAAAGTGTGAGCTTTGCGGGTATAGATGACCATTGCGTGTTTTCGTCTGAATGGGAAAGAAGATAGTCCCATCCTTCGTCATTAATCTCTTTCTCCAATAAAGCGGGCGAAGGATAGTCGGTTATTGCTCCGCCATGTCCGCACCATAATGCCTGGTAAAACGAATCAATCTGGTTTCTTCCGTCGTTGGACATAACCTGGTGCATTGTCTGCAATGATTGCGCTACTTGATTCCCATTAAGAGATTCTGCAGCGTTAGTTCCGTCGATAAAATCTTGCGCTGTCTTTGTTGCTAAGGGTTTTGTAAAAAGTCCGCGCCCATACTGAGGTATGGGGTAGTTGACGATTTTATAGATAGTTTGTTCCCGATTTTGCTTTGCAAGCATCCCTAAAGTCATGGTGTTGCTGATGAGGGAGTTGATGGTTTTGCTCTGAAGCTCAAGAGTGCTCTTATCGGTAATTTCACTAAAATCTTCGATTGTGAGAATGATTGGATGGAAAATGTCTAATAGCTTTGCATCCTCAAATATCCAATTAATATCGGACGTTGTTCGTATATATAAATATCTTTCTTGTTTATTCCAGTCGATGACCATATCTGGAATAAAAGTATGATTGAAATAGTCGGTATATCGGATATTTGATTCTGGACTGCACTGTTCGATGTAATACCGTGTCTTATCTTTTATGGATTGAATTGTTTCGATTTCATCGCTGCGCATCATAGGACATCATCATCCTTCTTTTCCCGTACGATATTGTGCTATTACTCCCATTTCCTCTCTGGAAATAGTTAGAAAATCTTCCTGTTCTTTTGAAAGAACTAGGAGCCATATGTCTTTGGACAAACTATTGAGAAACTCTTCCTCTTGGGAAAGGGCTTTTTCCGCTTCTTGAGTATCTGAAATATTCAGAGATCTCAATCGATTTCTTTTGTCTAGGATTGCTTTCTTGATTTCTTCTGGTGAATGCAGCTGGTTCCATTTTGTAACCCTAAATGGAGACCAGGTGATCCATAGAAAAACGTCAGTGAATTTCGGATCTTCTTTTCTGGCCACGTAGCATTTTGCCAAAAAATCAGTGAACATGGACGATTGGTCACTGGCGCTGGAGTAGTTCTTAACCTCTGCGAAGAAATTTTCTCCTTCTCGGGTTTTGTCGGCGTCATCGCCTTGTCCAATGAACGTTCCACCTAAATCAAAGGAGAAGGTATTGTTGTCGCCTGGCCATTTGTAGGTTAACTTTTTAACGGCTGTGCGATCGGGGTTGACCCATTGCACTTTGGCTCTTAATGTGCGTTCGAGCCATCTTTTAGCTCGATGAGCGCCTTCCTCACCTTTACGTTGTATTTCTTCACCCGACGGCATGAGATAACTATATCTCTTTTTATGAATTAGGGGGATTGCTTGTCGAAGACAACGTGGATAACGATATATCATCATGAACTCATACTGACAGGGAGTGCTCTCTTTGTCATAGGGCTTGAACTGACCGGTCTTACCGAACACGAGGTAGAACGTTGTGAGGATGAGGCTCTAGAACAGGGACATTCCATGATTCATGTGCGTTTGAGGTTGGGTTTGGTCTGTTCCCTGTCGAGGAAGAACCATGCGGAGATGGGGGTGTGGGGCGGGGTGTCTATGCTGCAGGTTTCGCATGGTCGTATCGTGTTGGCATGAGACCGATGGATCACTTAGATTGTTATTGAGTGCGGTTCCCGTCTTCAATGAATTCTGTTATATGCTAATCGCTACTTCGTGTTGCAGCCAACTCCATCGGATTCGTAGGTATCCTATATCCGCAGTAGCCATGTCTCGCCGAGTTGGCTTGACTGTGTGAGGTTGTGCGAAGGGCTGAGGATAGTTATGTATTACGGTGCTCGGTCTTTTAATGACGAAAAGGAGCTTACCTAGTCGGGCATCGCGGTGCTTTGTGTGGACGTGCTCATGACAGATTGTGCGGTAGCGCTAACACTGGTTAAGTGTGGCATGGAGAAATGACGTGTGGCTTGCCTCGTGCTATGTACCGCACGGTCCATTCGACGATTGTTCTTCGCCGGGCCGGGGATGCTTGCGTGCTGGATGCCTCCGACGCTCAGGCTGGCGTCCCGGTTATTGACATGTTTTATCAGACCCGATACGCTATGTTTTTCCGTCGATCTGCGGCAATTGACATACGGGTAGTGTAGGTTTGTTCCTACAAGGCCAACTTGAGTGGATAACGGCTGGGTTCCTGAATGGGAGTAAGACTTTAGGTCGAGAATTCCTTTGCCCCTGGGGTTGGCCTTGTGTCATTTCCCCATCCTTTTTGTTTTATCCTTCATTTGGATGACGTGCTGTGGATTTTTGGAGATTTCATCGACGATAAACGCGACTGCCTGAGCTGTCGCATATTTCGATGCTGTGCCAGTCGCGGAGTTTGTCGTCGTAATTGTGGATGTTGGCTTGAAATATCGGGCCATAGGTGATTTCGTATTCTTCGACCACTAAATGAGTGCCAGTGTTTCGAAGTTCGTCGATGGATTCGAGATTGAGACGGACGGGTTCCTTGCCGTTGGTCATAACCTTTTTGATACAGTCCGCCAGCATAATGACAGGGTCAGCTTAATCTCATCATGTCGATAGTTGAAAACAAAATATGTAGAAATACAGTTCTTTGCTGACGTAAATATGCAAACACGAACGCATCCAACAAGATTTTGCCTTGTGTAATAAAGCGGCATATTCTTGAACATAATTATCTGAGAGCAAGTATGGAAAGGGATTGTTGTGACTGATTTTTTCAATGTCATAATTGGTGGGCATAAAAAAATACGCGTTTCCTGAAGACAGGATTTTTGAAGAAACACAGAAGAGTGTCTCTGCTCTGTTTAAGGACGAGGATGGGGATCCTGACTTTCATAAGCTTCAGCAGCTGCCTACTATCATGACTCCTGAATATGATGAGGACCGTCCGGCAACAGCACGCATAGGCTATCTGGGACAAGATAACTATGATCCTTATCTTGAAACAGTGGTTGCTTCGTTTCCTGCATTTAAATTAAACGCATTCCTGCCGCGAAATGGTTGGTTGGGACAAAGAACTCGCTGGATTGTGCTGCGTGGCGATCCGTATCGTATGCTCGGTAATTTGCAGCAACAGCAAATTACTCCTGTGGATAGTCCTTTCGTGATGAAGTTTCCGGAAGTTGCAATTGAGGGGAGAAGAATCGGTGTGATGATGCCATTCGGGGGTGGTTATCTCACGGCCGGTAATGACCCAGTGTACAAAGCGATTAAAGATGCAGCTTCAGCGTGTGATTTTAAATGCGTTCGAGCGGATGAATATGTATCTCCTGAAGACATTAAGAAAAATATTTTAGAGCTTATCGAGGGCTCTAAGGCTATTATTGTCGATTTAAGTGGATCGAATCCTAATGTTTTCTACGAAATGGGAATGGCACATGCTCGTGGACGTGTTGTGATTCCGATATGTGAAAAGGACAATAGTCAAACATTGCCGTTTGATGTGAGTCAGTTTCGTACAATTTTCTTTCACAAGGATAATGATTGGGGTCTTAAAGGACTTACCGATAGTCTGATTCAAACATTGAAAGTAATTTGATGATTTCGCTTTTTGGTCAAGCAATTGCAATTATTGGTTTTTAACAAATGGATGTTGTAGTGCTTAACAGAGCGGTAAAAGTGTCTTAATTTTTAAGTGGTTCTTGGGTAATGATTCGCATTGCGGCATGAGGTTCTCGTCACAAGTACGGCTGTTTTTGGCTGGACGTAAGCGGACTTCTGGTAGGTGAATCATGAAGTCCGGTGAGCATTATGGCGAGGGCTCCTACGGTCGGCATCTGAAGGGAATCGCCGACGGCGAGATTATGCTAACCCTCTAATCAAACGATTTGATGCAGTTATTTTATCGTTTGTTGCTTGAGCGGCGAATGATTCCCAATCTAACAACCTTGACTTTTGAACACTAAAAGGCCATAATGCTCCTTATGGATTGGGAGTGCCCGATCGGCGAAGGTCTTGGAAGAAATTCCAAGGCCTTTCGTTCAATTTTCTTGGGAATTGCCATACACTATTTTGTTTTTCTATTCCGTAGGGTCAAACTGTGGATAGATTTTCAATCCATAACCTTCAAGTTTTCCATCATGTGAAGTTCGCATTTTTGGTAGGAGCATTTCCCAAGCTCTGTTATGCTGCTCGGGATGCAAATAATGAACGCCTATGGGTCTTGCCACAAGATCGGCGAGTTGAAGCCCGGGCAGATTTGCTTTCTTGCTAATACAATGGAAATCAAACATGCCTTTTATCCCGTTGAGGTTGGATTGCTCTACCATTTTTTTGAATTCTTCTTCAAGAGTTCGATCTTCGTTACGTCTGCGGCTTTCGAATATGATTGGAATTTTACGCCCGCGTTGCTCGTGCTCTTGTATTTCGAAAAACGCGCGTTCCACTCCAAATTTTGTACCAACGGAATATGGATTGTCTGGCGTATTGAAATGTGAGTATTTGCGTTTATCGATAAGGGAAGACATGATTGTGTATTGGGACTCAATCATGATTTGATTGAGCCTGTCGAAGAATATCACGAATTTCGTCGCGCATGAGAATATTGAAATCTCCTTCACGTTTTCGAATTTCGCGTTCATGAAGGATGGGAATGTCGGAACCAGAGAAATCAAACTTGAGACGTAGAATCTCTGGCACCACGTGAGTATAATAATGAGTTTTTTCAAAGATACAGAATGACAGTACGAATACGGGATAACTGGCGTTAATTGAATTCAGGCTTTGATCGCCGCTTTCGTCAACAAAAACGATATAGTCACCAAAGTTGCTGTTGTATATCCTTATCCCTTGTGATTCTGGTATGTTTTTGAATAGTACCAAATTCTACTTGCTTGTATGGGCATTTGTAGCATAATTAAAAGGGTGATAGAAAATTGGTGACAGGCTTTTAACGCAATGGCAGAAGGGACTGTAAATGCGTATTAAGAGAGTAAAAATTAAAAACTTCCGTACACTTTACGATGTAACAATTGATTTTCATAATATTACTACGTTTATAGGGCCAAATGGTTCTGGAAAATCAACAGTACTGTATGCTTTGGATTGGTTTTTTAACGGATCCAAAGATGGCGAATTGACAGAAGAAGATGCTACTTATAATCATGCTGACGAACCGATTGAAGTGTCGGTCACATTCAATCAGCTTACAGACTCTGATAAACGAGCGCTCGGAAAGTATTCTCCGCAAGGCGCAGATGAATTTACTGCTTGGAAAACTTACGACAAAGGCAAAGAGATTCTGTCCGCAAACTCAAAAGGTAACCCTCTTTTTAACGACATTAAGAGATTGGCAAAAGCAGGTGATAAAAAAGACGCTTATAACGATCTGCAAAATAGACATCCAGAATTGAATCTCCCGAAAGCAGCTACTGCGTCTTCAATAAATGAGGCAATCTCAGCGTGGGAACAATCACATAGCGATCAGCTTGAAGATATACCTGAAGAAGTGTCAACTTCTTTTAATGGTTTTAACGGCAATGCCGCGATGAAGGATATTTTCAATTTCACTCTTGTAAAAGCTGATTACCGAGCAAGCGAGGAGTCTGAAGATTCCCGAAACAGTATTCTCGGTTCAATTATTGGGAGAACCGTCGACCGCAGTGCAGCGGATGAAAGAATTCAAGAGCTTTATTCAGGCATTGAAGAACAAAGAAAACGAATATATGACGAGATATATGGCAAAAAACTCGATGACCTATCCTGCAAGCTGAATTCTATTATAGAGGGATATTCCGTAGGTAGAACAGTTTCGGTTATCTCAGAAACGCAAGAAATCAAACCTCCAAAAACAAATTTTGCATTCGTGCGCATGATGGTGAAGATGAAACGGAAATTACGAAACAAGGGCATGGATTTCAACGTATGCTTCTGATTTCCGCGCTGCAGCTACTTGCAGAAACATCCAGCCCGAACAAGACTGAAGGCACTCTCTGTCTTGCTATCGAAGAGCCTGAACTGTATCAACATCCTATTCAGGCATTGACTTTTGCGCGAGTGCTCAGAATTCTGGGTGAAGATAACGATAGTGGCATTCAGATTATGTATGACACTCATAGTCCATATTTTCTTGAGCCACAACATTATGATCAAATCTATCGTTTTATTCGGAAGCATGGAAAAAATACAACAGTCAAATTATACAATGTGGTGGAGAAAGAAGTCGACGAAAAGCTTAGGGCATCAGGACAAAAATCGATTAAAACATCCATGGGACATATCATTTGCAATGATTTATCCTCTGCACTTTTTTCAAATGTGGTCATCCTAGTAGAAGGTTCGTCTGACAAGGCGATTCTCGAAGAAGTTGCTAACCGATATTTTGAGGATAATATACAGCTTTCTTCTACCATGGCATTGGGAAAATATGGAATACAAATCCTACCAGCAATCGGCAAGCCTAATATTCCTAAGCTTCATGCTATCCTTGATAAATTTGGTATTACTTCGTTAGTGATGTTTGATAATGATCAATCTAAAAAAACTGGCGATGTAAGTGGTATGGCTAAAGAAAATGACTGTATGTCTCAGTATTTTAGAATTGAGGAAGAATGTGTTGATTGTCGATGGCCGCAAGCGGTCTATATTCCAATAATACTATTTTTGTCGTTGAAGATAATCTACGAAGAGTTCATGAAACAAAAATGGCTCGGTTGGGAAGATGCCTTATCCCAATCTTGTGATGAACTTAACATAGATAAGAACAGGAATAAAAAGAACGAGATGGCGTATCGGTTGGCTGTGCATAAGCTTGATATTAAAGAATGTCCTTCTGAAATAGTTGCTTTTCTTGAGACTGCAATGTCTGCTGCTAGAAGAATTGTATGATAATTGAAACTTATTGCCTTTTCATCAAAATAAATCTGCGTGACATCGCCAATTTTTGCACTGGCATTCGGCATACATACCGGATGGAACGATGATTAGTCATTGTTTTCTCCATGCTTCGTTGCAGATTGCCTGCTCATGGTCGTATAGGAAAGCCGGGCCGCTTCGATAGTCGGTGTGCAGCTGAGTTCCCATAGCGGAATCTGCTTCGTCAATTGAATGGCCATATCTAGGTACGACTGTGCGCCCTGCGTGTTTTGGGTCTGTAGCTTTGTTGAAGAAGCTAGGGGGAGTCCCTGTATGCTGTTCACGTGTTCGATGTGGTTGTCCGGAGCCTGTTTGATGAGACATATTCCGGCCACGGGGCGCTAATGTTCGAACCGAGGACATGCTTGCCGCGCCATGGGGTGCCGAAAGCGCGGACTTCGCCGGAGTCGAAGCGAAGCAGTGGCTTGTCGTGTGTTTCTGCAAATTGGCGTCCACAGTATGGGCACTATTTTTCAGCAGCATAGGCGCTGGCTTCCAGCGGAAACTGCGCCGTCGGAACCCGCCGCCCTTTTTCTTGGTTATCTGGTCATGAGGGCGTGCTCGCTGCGGTAGGAGCCTCCCTCGAATCCGGCGAGCCTGCCGTGGTGCACGGTGCGGTCGATCAACGCGGCGGCCATGTTCTTGTCGCCGAGCACGCGTCCCCAGCCGGAGAACTCGATGTTCGTGGTGTAGACCACGCTCCGGGTCTCGTAGGAATCCGATATGACCTGGAACAGGAGCCTGGAACCCTCCTCGTCGATCGGCATGTAGCCGAACTCGTCGATGATCAGGAGCCTCGCCTTGGCGATCTGCCGGAGCTCCGTGTCGAGCCGGTCCTCGCGCTCCGCGCGGCGCAGCTGGATTGGCAACGGTGCGTTGGGCGGTTTCTTAGAGGACGAGTCCCTGTTCGGTG
>ENA-OQIO01001021-OQIO01001021.1-human-gut-metagenome-genome-assembly--contig:-NODE-1021-length-14338-cov-2.981704_pt1 | contig 14338 bp, 17 predicted proteins | sample MGYA00242573_ERZ504737 | MGnify/ENA primary metagenome ERZ504737 (study PRJEB26092, sample SAMD00036203) | human gut metagenome | host: Homo sapiens | study: EMG produced TPA metagenomics assembly of... | reverse complement strand
TAACTGATTCAATGTCGTGCCGAGAAATGAAACCTCTCCCGGATATTTTCCCTTCGGATTATCTGGTACACCATAAATTCTGATTACTTTTTTCCCACCTGTCAGTTCGATTCCGTGCATAACAATCTGTTCCGGAATCTTCCGGTCCATAATACGCACATGCGAAAGAACGGTTCCGTCGCCGACCTCAGAATTACCAAGAATATAACAATTCTCTAGATATGCTTCTTTTCCTATCTTCGCACGGCTTCCTACATAAGCATTATGCGCTGCAAATCCTTCTTTTTGCACTGCTGAATTCACCTGCATCTTCCAATCCAGGAACTCGTAATCCTGCACATCTTTTGTTACAAGACTTCTCAATTCCCTTGTTGTTCCGAAATGAATAAATTCCGCCGGTGACAGACACAACAGCTTCATTGAGAATGATGGATCGCATTCCAGATCTGTGTCCTGCATTCATGCAGTGCCTCATTGAGCTGTCCTTCTGCTGCCTCTTTATAGAAATCTTCTAATGTAGAATCATTTGCAAGCGGATATAAAAAATCCCCATAAAAGCTGATCCTTGCTTCTTCATTACAAAACTGCCTGAATTTCTTCTCGTCTACTTTGCCCCCTGTTGAAATCAGACGGAACAGTGCCTGCAACAGTGCGCTGCCAAACAATACCGCACCTGTATCAAGATCTACATTTCCTGCTTTATTAACTGCTCCCATCTCTCGCAGACGCTCTTCTGTCTGTTTATGAAGAAAACACTTTACATAATCATGTCCGTCGTTCAGAAATACGCCATGATTCTTTCCTGTAGCTACCGGCTCTTTAATAGAAATTGCTGCTGCTCCGTCAAACTGCGCATCGATCTGAAGTGGATTAAACAGAAGCAATACATCACCTGACAAAACAAGCATTCCCTCCTGGATTCTGGATGGAACTCCTGACATTCCCACAATAAACTCATCAAATAAAGTGGAACTTCTTCCATCCGGCAATTCTCTTGGAACCGGTGAGAAAAGCTTGCCGATTGCAGAATACTGCGGCACTCTCTTACTGTCACCACCTGAATGAATCACAAGAATTCTACGATTCTTAAAAGGATTCTCTCTCTCCGGTTCCTGTTCTGCAATATAACGCATCACCTGAAATGTAGCTCCTCCTGATCCCACACGTTTTCCCTCCGGATCCGGAAGAACCGCATACGTTGTCTCCTCCGGAAGAAGACCTTTTTCCAAACGGTTCTCAATCTGATTCCGATAAGCCGTTGCCTGTGCTTCATTTGATGCTGTCAATATAATATAATCCCATTTGATAAAGCTTTTTTTCTTTAAACTTCTTTCATAATCTTCCCAGGAATCCAGATAGGACTGACGCAGGAAGAGATTATTCATCTTCTCGTATTTCATTTCTTACCCCTTATCTAACCTTTTCTTTTTCTTATCTTAGTCAAACGTTCAAATAACATCCAATGCTAGGATAACACACATTTTATAAAATTGAAAGTAATTGCAACCCGAGTAGACGTTTTCTATATCAGAACAGTAACCAGAACATGACTTTTTCATATACAAAAAAGAGCTGTGAAAAACGAAATTATTTTCTATTTTTCACAACTCTTTTCAAAAATCAGTTTAAAATGCTCTTACTGCTGTGTAAAATCATTATTCGCTGTTGGTGCTACCGCACTTTCCTGAGCACTGATCGACTGAACTGTCTCAGAAGGTGTATACGTTTCTGTCGGATACAAAAATGTATGCATCTGTGTACTCATGTCATTCAATGTAACCGGAACTTCATAGAACACACCATCAATCTTACCGGAATAGAATACCTTTGGAAATGCATCCATTGCTTCCACCTTGTATTCTGTGATTTTACTTAAAAGACGAAGTACTTCGCTCTCTAAATAGTTTGTATTAATTTTATCAAGCATGCTCTTGGCAATATCGATCTTTTTCGCTTTATCAAGCTCCTGTGCTTTTGAGAAAATCTTAAAGAGAACTGTTCTCTGTCTTTCACTTCTCTTATAATCTCCTCCTTCTGTATAACGGATACGGCTAAATGCAACCGCCTGTGTTCCGTCTAATGTATAAGTACCTGCTTCTGTAATGTGTGCAGAAGATGTTCCCCTGATTCCATTAAGCTCATCAATATAACCATTGATATACTTTGTTTCTTCTTCTGTAATATCCTGCTCGATTCCATCCATATCATCAACCAGTTCTGCTACATTCATGAAGTTAACTGTAATATATTTCTGAATATCCAGATCAAAGTTTGTATTTAATGTATCCATTGCAAGCTCCGGTCCTCCGAAAGAGTGTGCATGAGTGATCTTATCCAGACCATGACCTTCAATCTGTACATAACAATCTCTATAGACAGAAGCAATATACACTTTTTTATTTGTATTATCTATATTTACCACCATCAGGGAGTCTGATCTTGTTCCCTTACCAAGATTATTTTCCCTGGAGTCAACTCCAAAAATAGCAAATGTCTCCTGATTCACTTCCGGCTCTTCTTCTACTTCTTCTGGCTCTTCTTCCTCTTGCACTACCTGATTTGTCTCTTTCTTTGGCTCTTCCTTTTCTTTCTTCTTTCCGCAACCGGAAAAAGAAGCAACTGCAAGTGCAACAATCAAAAGAACTGCAAGCATTCTTCTCTTTTTCACCTGAATTTTCCTCCTTCTCTCTGTCTTATCTGCATATTTGCAAAAAATGGCTGTGTTTCATCAACAAACACAGCCATTTTAGCACACTTTAATTTAGAAAGCTATAGAAAATCCTCAGTTCTCGCCCAAAAACGGTTCTTTCTGACATTTTTCACCGATTTTCTCACCCATCTTTACCAATGTCTCTGCACCGGTTGCACTGTTTCTCACCAGATCTTCATCCGTCTGCACTTTTCCCGGTTCTGTCAAAAGAACGACTGTAGACCCGCCAAACTCGAACATTCCTTTTTCTTCTCCCCGGTGTACAACAGATACTTCTTTTTATGATTCTTAATCCGTCCAACCATAAGAGCACCGACTTCCATCTGCAAAACGGTTCCCAGTTCTTCTGTCTGTACAAGACAATATTCCCTTGTATTCATCTTGTAAATCGGAGCATAGTCATTTGCCACCGGATTTACTGTATGGAATACTCCTCTGATCTTTCGCTGTGCAGATTTCACACCATCTGCTACATAACAATATCTGTGGTAGTCATCTACGTGAGACGGATTATATAAGCTGTTCCACCTTCATAGCGTTTCGCAAGCTTTTCATCCTTCAGAAGACTACGGACTGTATACTGTGTCTGTTTGATAAGAAAAAGTCCATCCCTTTGAATCGGACAAACTGTCACTTTCCCGTCACAAGGACTGATCAGTACTTCTTTTCTTCCGTCAATCGGACGTTCCTCTGCTAAAATCTTACGCGTAAAAAAGTCATTATAAGAAGAATAATGATTCTTATCATAGATTGACAGATCAATCTGATTCTTTCTGACAAACGATGGAATCAACAGCCTGGATACTCTGCTGTCCAGCACTTTTCCACCAAGTCGGGATACCCTGGAACCAAGCAATGGTTTCAGCATCATTCTTGTCAATGTATGTCCATAGATATATTCCAGGAATCTGTCCTGTCCTGTTGTTTTCTCCGTCCTGTTTCCGTTTCTGTCTGCATAAATCATAATCTCTCCTCTTACATGAATCTTCGTCTCAATGTCCAGACTACTGCAACCGCTACTACTCCGACTAATGCAGAAAGTGTCTTATTCCCCGGCTTTTTTAATTTGAAATCCATAACAAACAGAAGTCCTACAAGAAGAACCATCGCATGCAGTGCAATTCTGAAATCACAGTGCAAAAATGGGCGAAGCACAACAAGAATCGGTAATGCGATCGACATGGATGTGATCGGTAATCCCTGATAACACTTTCTGTTCTCTGTTGTCTCATCCTGCCTGCACTCTTCTGTTACATTAAACCATGCCAGACGGATCAATCCTGCCAATACATAAAACATAAGAATAAGAACACCGACAATCCCATTCATTCCCATACAATAACAGATGATCGCCGGTCCAACTCCAAAACAGACAATGTCACATAGGGAATCAATCTGGATTCCAAAACGTTTCTCTATTTCTGTTCTATCCTTCTTTGTTCTTGCAATCTTCCCATCAAACATATCACACAGACCGGACAGTGCAAGACACAATACTGCAAGATCCAGATGTCCATTCAATGACAGCATCATCCCACCAATCGAAATCCACAGACTGATATATGTAAGTATAACTGTGTAATCATAAACACCTAACATTTTATTTCCCCCTTGTTTTTATTCTTTTCAGAATAACTCTCCATTTTATTTATGCTTTCTTCCTTAAGTTTCTTCCTATTGTAAAATTCGCCACGATCGTAAAAATTGCACTGATCAATAATTCTGTATAATATCCAAGTCCTCTGCTTAAGATCATTCCCGGAATCAAAAGTGCACTTCCAAAAACCGGCTCAAAAATCATCGAAAACAGTTTTTCACTGATTCCCATCCCACCCGGCAGTGGCAGCATATCCACAGAAACTGAAATCACAGACTGCAGAAGAATGATCACGAATGCATTCGTTCCGGACAGTCCAAATGCCTTATATACAAACCAGGTTGCTGTAAACAGTGCGAACCTCTGAAATAGTGTGATTGCAAATACATTAATCAGCACCATCATATGATCTTTCAGATAAACCGCTGTTGTATGATACTGATCCATTGATGCATTCAGTTTCTCAATTCTTGTACTCTTATGTCGCATCAGATGCATTTTTTCCAGCAGCTCCATTCCTTTCACAAGAATAGAACGTGCAAGTACCGGATGAAATACAAGGAGCAGCATAGAAGCCACACAAAACACATTTAAACCTGTTCCAAGATAAAAAATATGACGGATCTCATACATATGTGTTCTAATGAATCCCCTGCCGAAGATCATAAGTCCAAGACCGATCACAACGAGAACCATCTTATATGTAATCGTGACAATCATCAGCACAAGTGTTGATACCGGGATTGGAATTTTCTCTTTCTTCATATAATAAATCTGCGCCGGCTGTCCTCCTGTTGCGGATGGCGTGATACAGCTGAAAAAGAATCCCACAGAGGAAAACAGGAAACATTTCCATTTCTTTAGATGAATACCAAGCGTATGCATCATATAAAATATAATAATTGACTCTCCCCATATAAAGATAATCACACAGACAACACCTGGAAACAACCAGTATAAATTCACTGTTTTCAGGATTTCTGCAATCTCGCTTAAATCCTCTCCATGGAACACTCCATAGAGTGTTGCCGCAAAGACAAGAAAGAGAAAAAGTACATTAAATATCATTTTCTTTTTATTTTCCATTTTCTCCTCCTGCTTTACGAACCAGATTTCTGTAAATTTTCCATCCGTTTGTCCGGCAGCTCACAAACCAGGTCAGCTCCGCTACCGCAACTCCACCGATCACATCCACAATTACATGCTGTTTTGTTACAAGCGTAGAAACAAAGACCAACACTGCAATCATTACAGATACGATCTTATACCACACCGGTACTTTTTTATCTCCCCTGATTCCAATACAACAGAACCAACTTGCCATACAATGGATTGATGGAAATAAATTCACCGGTTTATCAATCTGATATAAAAAACGCATGCCCTGAACAAAAATTCCATTTCCGACAAGTTCTGGTCTTACATTTGTTGTCGGATAAAATACAAAAAACAGAAAACAAATGATTCTGGCATACAAATCAGCCGTAAAAAATCTATATTTTATCTCTTCCTCCCGCAATGATACAAGCAGATAATTAATCACCCAGAAAATGTAACATCCAAAATAAACAAGAATAAAGGCTGGGATCAACGGGATCTTTGCGTCTAATGCAAGTGACAGGTTATGACACTCACCTGTATCCGCCAATCTCGGTGCTCCCCAGTAGACAGCTGAATTCACCAGAAAAGTAATTACCGGTGGGAGTAAGATTTCTATTATTCTCTTTCTGTGCAAATTCCCTGTCCTTTGTCTCACTTCTTGTTTTCTCCATTCTTTTCCCATTTTATGATGTAACCGGATTGCTCCATTGCTATGCACTTCCCGCAATCCTTGAACATTATTTTATTCCACTTTTTCATAATAACAATAGGCTTTGGCATTTATTAAAGAAAAAGTGCCATTCTTTAAGGAACAGCACTTTTTTCTTTAGAATTTCTTCAGAATTTACCACAAATGCATTTCAGGGCTTACATCTCGTCTTCCCTGTATCCAAAATTTTTCATCATATAATCGCTGTCTCTCCAGTTCTTCTGAACCTTCACCCACAGCTTCAAATTTACTTTGCAATCCAGCAGACGCTCGATCTCAAATCTTGCAGTACTTCCGATTTTTTTCAGCATACTTCCCTGTTTTCCGATGATGATCTTTATGGGAATCTCTCTCGCAAATGATTGTTGCATCAATATGACACACTTTATGATTCATTTTCATCTGATCGATTGCTACTGCGATTCCATGTGGAATCTCTTCATTTAAACTATGCAATGCTTTCTCACGGATAATCTCCGCTACAATCTGACGTTCCGGCTGGTCTGTGATTGTATCTTCGTCATAGAACTGTGGTCCATAAGGAAGATATTTCATAATTACATTTACAAGCTCATCCGTATTATCGCCTCTTCTTGCAGATACCGGAACGATTTCCGCAAAATCGCATTCCTTGCGATATGCATCAATAAAAGTAAGAACCTCTTCCTTCTTCACCATATCAACTTTATTGATAACAAGAATAACCGGTGTCTTTACCTTCTTTAACTGCTCGATAATATGCTTCTCACCTGCACCGATAAATGTAGATGGCTCTACAAGCCAAAGCACAACATCCACTTCATTCAAAGAACGTTCTGCAATATTCACCATATACTCACCAAGCTTGTTCTTTGCTTTGTGAATTCCCGGTGTATCTACAAACACAATTTGACCTTCCTCTGTTGTCAGAACTGTCTGGATACGGTTTCTTGTTGTCTGCGGTTTATTTGATGTAATTGCGATCTTCTGTCCAATCAGACGATTCATCAAAGTAGATTTTCCGACATTCGGTCTTCCGATCAGTGTGACAAATCCTGATTTAAAATTCTCCTGCATACTTTTTCCTTTCTTTTTCCATCTTAAAGTGTCTTTATTTCAAGGAACATCTCTTTCTGCTCCTCAATCTTCTCTTCACTTCCGATCACACAAAGTTCATGTGCATCCAACAGTGCCTGCAGCACATCGGCAAGTGCTCGGATATCTGCCTGCTGTGCATCAAGAATCTGATTTCTCTCTTCCCTGATCATCTCAGCTGATACATGATTCATATAAAGATTCATTGATCTGCTTCCCTTTGCTGCCGGATTCATCGGACGGTCGATATTGCTGATCGTTCCGATAATAAACTTGTTCATATCTCTGTCATCTACATTGAAGTTCTTCAGATAATCTACAACCCCTTCGTAGATCTCCATTGTCTTCTCCAGATTCGGGTCACGGTAAGATACCAGATAACCTTCACCGATTCTGTTGAAGCTGCTCATACATCCGTAAGCTCCGCCCTTCACACGGACATTCTGCCACAGATAATCATAGCTTAAGATGACTTTCAGAATCTGAAGTGCTCCTGTATATTCAACACCACGGTCGATAAAATTACCTGTTCTTGCAACGTACTGAACTTTAGAAGATGTCTTGAATCCCTCGTTGCGTTTCACACAATGAATTTCACACGGTGTCTCTACTTCTTTTTCCTCTGTATGAAGTGTGTCTGCAATCTTTGCAAATGCTTCTTCCATCGGTGCAAGACCATCCGCTGATGAAGTATAACTGATGATCAGATTATCCTTACGGAAGATCTGCTGTGCAATCTGTCTTAAGTTTGCAATCAGCTCAGCCTTCTTCTCTTCAAAGTTTTCCTCCAGTTCTTTTACAACCTCATAGTAACCGATTCCATCTGTATCATCTTTGAACTTCGCCATCGGTGAAGTATAAGACAGAGAGCGAAGGGCTGCTGTCGTATGTCCGGATGACAGGAAGGACATCTGCAGTCTGGATTTGAGCATTGCTAAGATCTCTTTTAGACGTTTCTCGTCTCCAAGGTCAGATTCCATTAAGATTTCACGCATCATGGAGAACAAAACATCCATCTTCGGATACAGCGCTTTCCCTTTGATTTCAAATGTCGCACAGAATTCTTTCTCTTTTACCTTTGTTACATCTGTATAAAGCTCCAGAGAAGTTCCGATTCCTCCTGTGTGTACATTGATCTCATTAAATAATTCACTGTATTCATAATTCTTTGTATCAATAATTCCAAGCACACTCTGCAAAATACTGATATATGGAAGTTTCTCTTCCGGAATACCGGACAAGTCAAACAAAAGCGCTGTGTATCCGATTCCATTCGTCTCAACTTCGTGGTGTACCAGCTTCACTCCGCCTGCCTCAAGCTCTTTATTATAAATCGGTGCGATTTCTCTGGAAATATCTTCGCGTCCGAGTACAGGAATCTTCGCCAGATCTTCCGGTGCCGACTCTTCTTCCTGATATTCTTCCAACTCTTTCGTTGCTTTCACAAGTGCATCGATTTCTTCTTTTGACAAACTGTCTTTGTATGCCTGAAGCTTATCTGCAAGTTCTTTATCCATTCTTGCAGTACGTCCGCGCTCCGGTTTGATAATAACGATAGAACCATGTGTGTTATCAAGAAGATATTTCTGAATCAGTTCCTCAAAATATCCTGTCTCCACCTGTTCTTTCAAGAATTCAAATGTCGGAATTGCCTGCATGTGGATAAATGGTTTCGTCTCATCATACAGCCAGCTGTCAAACAACTGCAGTCCATACATCAGTCCACGCGGATAATTTCCGAAATCCGCCTCACGGAAACGGAACTCATGATAGTTGATTCCGGCACGGAGTGCTTTCTTATTGATCCCATTTTCACAATATCTTTCAATGTATCTTCGATCAAACGAACGAATTCTTCCTTCTGCTCTACATTCGCATTCTTAGAAATCACCGAGAAGATTGGCTGATAAACTCCGTTGTCATAAGATCCTGAGATATCCTTGCCGACACCTGCATCCAGAAGTGCTTTCTTCAGCGGTGCTCCCGGTGCGGACAGAAGTGCATAATCCAAAATCTCAAATGCAAGATACAGCTTCTCATCCAGTGTCGTACCGATCACTTTATTATAAGAAAGATAGGTGTTGTCCTCCTCACTCTCCTCACTCGCGATGGAATACTCCTGAACCACTTCCTTCATCTCTGTAAATGGCTTCTGCAGATGAATCTCTGAATCCACTGGTTCATTCTCAAAATCTGACAAATACTTCTCATCAAGCCATCTTAATTTTTCTTCCATATCCATGTCACCATACAGGTAAATATAGCTGTTAGATGGATGATAATACTTTCTATGGAAATCTAAAAATTGCTCATAAGTAAGTTCTGGAATCATCTCTGGGTCTCCACCGGACTCTACGGAATACGCATTATCCGGGAACAGAGAATTCAGAACCACGCGGTCAAGCACACCTTCCGGAGAAGAGAATGCTCCTTTCATCTCATTATAAACAACACCACTGATCGTCAATTCTCCATCTGGATCATCCAGCTTATAGCTCCATCCTTCCTGGCGGAATGTCTTGTCATGCTGATAAATATTTGGATAAAATACTGCATCCATATAAACATGCATCAGATTCTGAAAATCCTTGTCATTACAGCTTGCCACCGGATATACTGTCTTGTCCGGATAAGTCATCGCATTCAAAAATGTATTCAGAGAACCTTTCACAAGCTCTACAAACGGATCCTTCACCGGAAATTCTTTCGATCCGCACAGAACAGAATGTTCCATAATATGTGGAACTCCTGTACTGTCTGACGGTGGTGTACGGAATCCAATCGTAAACACTTTGTTCTCATCATCATTTTCCATAAGAAGCACTCTCGCTCCGCTTTTCTTGTGCTTCAGAAGTGTCCCCTTTGACTTCAGATCAGATAAATCTTCTGTTTGGAGCACTTCATATGCATTCAAATCATATATACTCATTCTTTTTCTCCTTGGTTTTTGTTCTTATAAATATCAAATTTTTCAAAGATTGACTATTCTTTAGTATATCCGATTTCACTGGTAAATACAAGGAAAGCCAGTGGAAAGAAAACTTTTTAAAATCTTTTTGTTACTATAACAAAAGGATGAATCCCCTAATTGGGAAAACTTCGTTCAAAAACAATAAAACCTCAAATATTTTCCCTAAAATAATCTATAAATGCTTTCACTGCTACCGGTATATAATTTTGTTTCGGAAGTAATATATAGAATTCTCTTTCTGCACATTCATAATTCAACTTATAATATTTCAGTCGTGCCTGAGAGTTTCTCACCAGTCTGTCACTCACAAAGGTCGCTGCCGAAAATGCTCCGTCAGATGATACGCTGTAACCAATTGTGCATTTTCCATAATAACGTCCGGTTCATATCCTGCTTCGTGAAACATCCGCATACTTCGTTCGTGCAAATTATTTCCCTCTGAAAGCAATATATACTCCATCTCACGAAATTGTTCTAAAGACACTGACGGACAAGTCTCTAATAGATGACGCCCATTCGATATATCTTCCGGTGTCAAAGCAAATTTCTCCATTGCTTTATTAATCTCCTGGTCTTCTTGAACTGCAAACAATATATAATCTGTAAATGCCGGATACTTCTCAAAGTCTTCCATGAACTCTTCATTACAACTAAACGTCAGGTCTAATTCATGCGCTGATAGCATTGCCGAAAGCGTTGCTGCACTATGTTCTACCAGTCTAATTCAATTCCTGGATTTTTCTTACTAAATTGGGCTAGTATTTCCGGCAAAATATATGCATTCAGGTAATGAGAACCGCCCATGCAAATATGTCCACTTGATAAATTCTTAATATCCTGAATCTGCTGCTCCAATTCCTTATCGATATTCTTTACTTTCTCAATTGCATCAATGTAAATCTGTCCTGCTGGAGTCAGTTCCAACGGATGTCTGCTACGGTCAAATAATGGAAGTCCTATAGATTCCTCAATCTTCTGAATTGCAATACTTAGTGCCGGCTGGGTAATATAAAGAGTTTTTGCTGCTTTCGATATACTCCCCTCTTTGTAAACCTGATATACATATCTGAATTCCTGCTGCATTTTTCCTTCCCTTCATTTTAATTAATCGCATTTTAAATTTATATAAATTAAATTTATATAATAATAAAATCTATAAATTTGATTATATATCAAACTAGTGATATTGTAAATACAGACAGAAATATATCAACTAAAACTTATCACTTTAACCAAAAGGAGGATGTAAATGAAAGTAAATGCACTTATGATAGATGACAAAGATAATGTTGTCACTTGCGTTGCTGATATCGCAACCGGTGAAACCGTCGTCTATAAGAAAAACAATGAAGTCTGTACAATTACTGCGAAAGAGGACATTCCATATTGTCACAAAATTGCACTCACAGACATTGCCAAAAATGATGAAATCATCAAATACGGAGAGTCTCTCGGAAGAACAAGCGAAGCTATTCCTGCCGGACACTGGGTTTCACACAATAACCTGTTCAGTGTACCAAGAGATTACGACAATGAAATGATAAAGGAGGAAAAATAATGCAGTTCTGGGGATATAAACGTAAAGAAGGTCGTGCCGGTATTCGTAATCGTGTGTTAATTCTGCCAACCTGTGCATGTGGCAGTGAAAGTTGCCGTATCGTAGCAAGTCAGGTTCGTGGTGCTGTAAATATTGTATTCAATACAGGATGTTCTGATGTCGCTGCCAACACAGAGATGTCTCAGAAAGTTCTGACTGGATTTGCCTGCAACCCAAATGTATACGGAGTTGTTATTATCGGACTTGGATGTGAAACTGTTCCTCACAACAAACTTAGTGAAAAGATTCAGGCAATGACTAGCAAACCGGTTGTTTCTTTTGGAATTCAGGATGAAGGAGGCACACTTAAGACAATCGAAAAAGCTGTTCGTGCTGCGCGAGATATGGCATCTGAAGCTGGAATGCAGCAAAAAGAACTCTGTGACATTTCTGAGCTTCTACTTGGAATTGAATGTGGCGGTTCTGATGCAACATCCGGTATTGCCAGTAACCCTGCTGTTGGAGAATTAAGTGACAACCTTGTTGATCTCGGTGCTTCTACAATTATGAGCGAATCCATTGAGTGGATCGGCGGTGAACACGTTCTTGCCAAAAGGGCTGCAACACCTGAAATCCATAACCAGATCATTCAGATTTGCAAAGATTATGAAGAGCATCTTCTCAGTGCCGGACAGGATTGCCGTGCCGGACAGCCAACACCTGGAAATAAAGCTGGTGGTCTTTCTACACTGGATGAAAAAAGTCTTGGTTGTATCCGCAAAGGTGGTACACGTCCAATCGTTGAAGTACTTGCACAGGCTGAACATCCAACTAAGCAAGGGGCAATCGTCATGGATACTGCCGGATACGACATTTCTTCTGTAACTTCCATGGTTGCTGCCGGATGCAATGCCGTCATATTTACTACAGGCCGCGGAACCCCAACCGGAAACGCAATCGTACCTGTCCTAAAGGTAACAGCTAATGCAAGAACTTATGAAAAATGGAAGATAACATGGATGTCGATCTTAGTGATATAATAAAAGGAACAAAAACTTATCAGGAATGTGGGAAAGAACTTGTTCATGTCATTGGAGATATCTGCAACGGAAAGATGACTAAAGCTGAAGCTTTTGGATTCTCTGATATTGCTGTCGATCATGTATGTAGATTCGTATAAAATACGAGAGGGGAAAAATCTATGTCACAAGCTGTAATTACTTTAATTATACTCGCTGTTGCGATTATTCTGTTTATTTCAGATAAACTTCCTATGGGACTGGTCGCATTTATGGTACCGGTTGCATTGTATTTCACAGGGATCATTGAAGCAAATGATATCTTTTCCTGTGTGATCAACTCTAATGTTATACTCATTCTTGGAATGTGCGTTATCGGTGCAGCCTTTTTTAAAACAGGAATGGCTTACAAAACAAGTCAGTTTCTTCTCCGCTACACCAAAAGTGAGCGTGGACTGATTCTTGTTGTTACTTTGTTAAGTGGAATCATGTCTGGTTTTGTATCCAATAGTGGAACGGTTGCTGTTCTGCTTCCTATCGTTATGGGAATCGCAGCAAGCAGTAATATCCGTCCGATCAAACTTCTTATGCCACTTGTCATTGGAGCAACAATTGGTGCAGATGTCACAATTATCGGATCACCTGGAAACTTGATTGCTAAGAATACGATTGAAGAATTCAGTAATGGTTCTATGACTGTAAGCTTTTTTGAATACGCCAAAATCGGAATTCCTATGTTAATCGTTGTTGCAATCTTCCTTTTCTTCTTCGGTTCAAAATTAATCAATGACCGTGAAGCTGGAGATGAGACATTAGAAAATCCAGACTACAGTGACATTCCAAAATGGCACGGAGTTTTAACAATCGTTGTCTTGATTGCAACAATTATCGGAATGGTGCTTACAGATTATGTTGAGTTTCTTCCACCAATGCACGTAACTGCATGCTGCGGTGCTATTGTTCTCGTATTATTCGGTGTACTTTCTCAAAAAGAAGCTTTCGCTTCCTTTGAAATGCTGACCGTATTCATGCTCGCATTTATGATGCCACTTGGAACAGCACTTAATGACACCGGTGCCGGAGAAATGATTGCAAATGCAGTTGTATCTGTAACCGGACAGTCTAGCCCGTTCATCATCATGCTTCTCTGTGGATACTCACCTGGGCTCTTACACAGGTTATGAGCAATACTGCAGCCTGTACACTACTCTGCCGATTGCATGGACAATTGCCCAGTCTCTTGGAGCTGACCCTAGAGCTGTAGTAATCGCAGTGTTTATCGCCAGCAGTGTTGCCGTATGTACACCAATGGCAATTCCTGCCAACTCAATGATCATTGGTCCTGGAAATGTACGATTCAAAGATTTCATTAAACCTGGACTCGCAGTCAGTGTTGTATGCTTTATTGTAAGTATGATTTTACTGCCAATTTTCTATCCATTTTACTAAAGCATGCAAAATCTGTTACGATATGAATTAATGTATTAAGTCATTAAAAAATTAACCATTTAAAAATGTAAGTTTATGCAGTAAACTTTACATAAAAAATAAACCAATTTTGCCAACTTATCATAAAAAGGAACAGAATATTACGATCCGTATTTCCGGTTGTAATTTCTG